>ERZ824600.4005-NODE-4005-length-13414-cov-2.865933_pt1 | contig 13414 bp, 13 predicted proteins | sample MGYA00519933_ERZ824600 | MGnify/ENA primary metagenome ERZ824600 (study PRJEB31778, sample SAMEA3449178) | human gut metagenome | biome: human gut; feature: human-associated habitat; material: faeces | place: United Kingdom | collected 2010/2012 ... | reverse complement strand
TAGATTTGGGAGGTGCTTGCCGTGAATAATTTATCAACTAGAGAAGCTTATGGTCAAGCTTTAGCTGAATTAGGAGATTTGAGAGATGATATAGTAGTTTTAGATGCAGATTTATCTAAATCAACAAAAACAGTTGAATTCGCTAAGAAATTTCCAACGAGATTCTTTAATATGGGGATAGCAGAGCAAAACTTAATAGGGGCTGCTTGTGGTTTATCTACAACTGGAAAAATACCTTTTGTAAGTACTTTTGCAGTATTTGCTACAGGAAGGGGATTTGAAATAATAAGAAACTCTGTATGTTATCCAAATTTAAATGTAAAAATATGTGCAACACATGCAGGAATAACAGTAGGAGAAGATGGTGCAACACATCAAATGATAGAAGATATATCATTAATGAGGACTTTGCCTAATATGACAGTAATTTCTACTTCAGATGATACACAAACAAAATGGGCAGTAAAGGAAATAAGTAAAATACAAGGACCGGTATATCTAAGATTAGCTAGACTTGCAACACCAAAAATTTATGAAGAAAATCAAAAATTTGAAATAGGAAAAGCAGTTCAAATAGGAGATGGAATAGATGCAACAGTATTTGCAACAGGAGTAACAGTAGCAGAAGCATTGAAAACACAAGAAATATTAAAAGAAAAAGGAATAGAGATTAGAGTAGTTGACATTCATACAATAAAACCAATAGACAAAGAAATGATAATAAAATGTGCAAAAGAAACTAAAAGACTAATTTCAATAGAAGACCATAGCATTATAGGAGGAATAGGCTCAGCAATTTCAGAAGTACTAACAGAAGAATATCCAGCAAAGTTAGAAAGAATGGGAATAAAAGACACATTTGGAAAATCAGGAAAAGCAGAAAAACTAATGCAATACTTTGGAATAACAGCAAAAGACCTGGAAGAAAAGTTGGCAGGGAAATAGGGACGTTCCTTAAAATTCCCTTTTAAAAGGGAAATAGGGACAATCTTAAGTTTATAATAATGAAGATACCATGTTTAGTAGAGATGATAATAGAATTTTACTACTAAATATTGGTATTTTTTATATTATACCAATATAGTGGATTTAAAATGCCTTGGATAGTGTCGATATACTAATGTTTATATTTAGTATAACTGTCAAAAATTTCTAGTGAATTTTTTGTGAAAACTATTGCAAAATTTGGTGTTTATTGGTATGATTTAAAAGAGTAAAAATGTCGATAAATTGCAAAAAAATAAACAAATGCAATTAACTATAAAACGACAAAAAACAACAATAATAAAACTAAAAATAAATAATAAAACTTAAACAAATTAAGTGGAAGGTGAAAAATAAAAATGATAGAATTTAGAAACGTATCAAAAACATATGATACAGGAACAAAAGCAGTAAAAAACGCCAACTTTGTAATAGAAAAAGGAGAATTTGCATTTTTAGTAGGAACATCAGGAAGTGGAAAATCGACACTAATAAAACTAATATTAAAAGAAGAAGAACCAACATCTGGTAATATAATAATCAACGGAAAAGATACAACATTTTTAAAACAAAGCAGAGTACCATATTTAAGAAGAAGTATGGGAGTTGTATTTCAAGACTTCAGACTATTACCAGATAAAACAGTATATGACAATGTAGCATATGCAATGTACATAGTAAGAGCAACACCAAGACACATAAGAAGACAAGTACCAATGGTATTATCATTAGTTGGACTAAGTGGAAAAGCCAAAATGTATCCAAACGAATTATCAGGAGGAGAACAACAAAGAGTTGCGTTAGCAAGAGCATTAGTTAATAATCCATCAATGTTAATAGCAGACGAGCCTACTGGAAACTTAGATCCAGACACAGCTTGGGACATAATGAATTTATTAAATGAAATTAATATGAGAGGAACAACAGTAGTAGTAGCAACACATGCAAAAGACATTGTTGATAAAATGAAAAAAAGAGTAATACACATCAACAAAGGCGAAATCATAAGAGATGATAAAAAAGGTGGTTATGATTGTGAAATATAATGTATTTGGATATTTAATAGGAGAAGGATTTAGTAACGTATTTAAAAATAAGAAATCTACAGGTGCATCACTTATGATTATGTGTGCAACAATGATTATTTTCGGAATATTCTTAATGTTAGGAGAAAATATAAACCATTTTGTAGATGAAGTAAAATCAGAACAAGGATTTCAAGTGTTTTTAAAAACAGATGCAACAGACGAAGAAATAGAAGAAGTTGGAAATAAAATTAGAGCATTAGATGGTGTAAGCACAATTGATAGAAAGTCAAAAGAAGATGCTTTAAACACAATGAAAGAAAGATTTGGAGAAAAATCAAGTCTACTTGATGGATTTAATTATGAAAGATTTTCAGTATCTTATGTCATAACACTTACAGATTTAAGCAAAAGCACAGAAATACAAAACGAAATTTCAAAATTTGATAACATAAAAACAATTCAAAGTAGTAATCAAACAGTAGAAACTTTATTGAATTTAGCAAATGCAATTAGAATTATAACAGGAGTTATATTAATATTATTAGTAGTAATTTCAATTTTCATAATTTCAAATACAATAAAATTAACAGTACATGCAAGAAGAAAAGAAATATCAATAATGAAATATGTTGGAGCAACAAATAATTTTATACGTTGGCCATTTATTGTAGAAGGTATGATTATCGGAGTTATAGCAAGTATCATCTCAATTGTTATTGTTGGTGGAGCTTATGGATTTATAGCAAAACAAGCTGTAAATGCAAACTTTATGCAAGTAATGAATATTAGCTTAGTAAGTTTACAAGACATGTTATCATCAATAATAATTGTATATATGTTATTAGGAATTGGAATAGGAGCTTTAGGAAGTGTTATCTCAATGAGAAAATATTTAAAAGTATAAAGGAGTAAAAAACATGCGTAAAACTTTATGTATGGTTTTTATCTTACTGATATGTTTTGTTACAACTTTTACATATGCAGAAAATGAAGAAAATACAAATAATGTAGAAGAGAACACAACAACTTCAACAGATTTACAAACACAAAGAGAGCTATTAAAACAACAACTTGAACAAGCAACAGTTGATTTAGATACAATTCAAACTGATTTATCAGAAAATTTACAACAAATTCAAAAATTAGATGAAAAAATTTCAACAGCAGAAGAAGAGTTAGCAGGGCAAGAAAGTAAGATAGAAGAATTAAGAAAATCAATAAGCGAGGTAGAAGAAGAACTTGATACTGTAACAGAAAAGTATAATAAACAAAAAGACTTATTTGAACAAAGGATAGTAGCTGTTTATGAAGCTGGAGAAATTGATGGGGCTGTAGGCTTTAAGAAATTTAAGAATATTACATTTCCATTAATAATGCCATTTTTCACAATTAACATGGTTTTATGTATGAAGAATTTCTTAATGGTATTTGATCAAATTGTATCTTTAACAGGAGGAGGACCTGCAAGAAGTACAGAATCCATTTCATATTTAATTTATAATGGTGGATTATCAGGTGGAGCTTTTGGATATCAAAGTGCTAATGCAGTAATTTTCTTTATAGTAATTTTAATAATTTCTGTATTCCAATTAAAATTTTTAGGTAAAAAGGAGGAACAATTATAATGAAGAAATTAAGAACTCCTAGACAAACAAATGTATTAGTTAACATTTTATTAATATTAGGTTGTATTACAGTATTCTTTCCTTTATATATGACAATAGTAATTGCTTTTAAAAGTCCTTCAGAAATGACTAATGATATTGCAGGTGCATTATCATTACCAAACTCTTGGAGTTTAGATAACTTTATTGAAGCAATGAAGGTTACAAACTTTTGGCACTCATTAGCAAATAGCTTATTAATTACTATTTCAACTATTGTTTTGGTAATACTTATTCATTCTTTAGCAGGGTATGCTATAGGAAGAAATATGAAAAAGAAAGGCTATAAATTTATTTATTTTTATTTAATTAGTGGAATGTTTGTTCCTTTTGCAATAATTATGATGCCTATTGTAAAGCAGACTGCAGTTATGGGGATAGCCAATAGATTTGGAGTAGTATTATTATATGTAGTATTTAACTTGCCAATGAATTTAATGCTTTATACAGGATATTTAAAAAACATTCCTTTAGATTTAGAGGAAGCAGCAAGTATAGATGGAGCTAGTACATGGAAAACCTACTGGAAGGTAATTTTTCCATTAATGAAACCTATGCATGCTACTGTAGCAGTATTAACAGCATTAGGTACATGGAATGATGTTATGCTTCCATTAATACTATTAAGTGGTACAGGACAAAATACATTACCAATAGCACAATTAAATTTCCAAAGTCAATTTGGGACAAACTATAATTTAGCATTTGCTTCATATTTGCTTGCATTAATTCCAATTTTAATTTTCTATGTTTTCTGTCAAAAGCATATCATTAATGGAGTAGTAAATGGTGCAGTTAAATAATAAGAAAGTAATAGATTATAATATTTTAAATTGCTTATAATATAAAAAGGGATGTGGTACAACTATGTTTACAAGTTTACACCATATCCCTTTTATTAAAAATTAAGTATATTTTTGTGATATAATAAAAAAAATAAAAGTTAAGAAAGGAGCATCTAATGTACTCGTACTTAGAATTAGAAAATAAGTCATTTGAAGAATTGCATGTAGTATTTTGTGGTATGGAAGAATGTCCTTCTAATTATTATTATGGACCATCAGTTAGAACCCACTATTTAATACATTATTGTTTATCAGGAAAGGGAAAGTATCATGTTAATGGTAAAATATATGAAATAGGAAAGGGAGATGCCTTTTTAATTATGCCTAATGTTATAACATACTATCAAGCAGATAATGATAATCCATGGACATATGTATGGATAGGGTTTGATGGAACTAAAGCAAAGCCTTATTTAAGCAGATGTAATTTAGATAGTAATAATTTAGTGATTCATAGTGATAATATAAATGAATTAAAAGAAATAGTAATTTCTATGCTGAACCACAATAAATTAAGTTATAGTAATGAATTTTTTATTCAAGGAAAATTATTTGAATTTTTTTCATATTTATCTAAAAGTGCTGATGTTCCTTATAAAAAAGAAAAAAGCAAGGATAATAATTTATATGTTAATAAGGCAATGGAATATATTATAAATAATTATCAAAATGTTGTTAATGTTAATGAGATAGCAGATTATCTTTCCTTAAATAGAAGCTATTTAACTACAATATTTAAAAAAGCTTTAAAGGTATCCCCACAGAAATTTTTACTTATGTATAGAATGAAAAAGGCAATGGAGTTATTAATGAATACTATTAATCAAATTGCAATATCCTGTGGGTATAGTAATCAATTATCATTTTCTAAAGCCTTTCATAAGTTTCAAGGCTTATCACCAAGAGAATTTAGAAAAAGAAATAGATTAGAAAATAATATACTAAATCCTAAAAATATATATAAGAAAGGTGATAGTAAGTAATAATAGAATTGTTATAGGAATTTAGAAAAAGCTCTTTTAAAAAAATTTATTTAAAATTTGTGTTATAATAAACACAATTATAAATAAAAAGGGGTGCTTGTATTGACTAATATAAAAGATGTTGCAAATGAGTCAGGAGTATCTGTAACAACTGTATCTAGAGTGATGAATAATAGAGGATACATATCTGAAAAAACAAGGAAAAAGGTTTATGATGCTATGGAAAAGCTAAATTATCATCCTAATGAGCTTGCACAAAATCTCTTTAGAAAAAAGACAAATTTAATAGGCTTAATACTTCCAGATATAAGTATTAACTTTTATGGAGAGGAAACAAAATATATAGAAGAGTATTTATACAAAAATGGATATAAACTTATGCTTTGTAATGCATATGCAAGTAAGGAAAGAGAAAAGGAATATATAAATATGCTTCAGAGAAATCAGGTTGATGGTATTATAATAGGAAGCCATACCTTAGAAATAGAAGAGTATTTAAAGATAAATTCTCCAATAATAGCATTAGATAGATTTTTAGGAAATGAGATACCCATAGTAGCAGCAGATCATAATCAAGGAGGAATTTTAGTAGCAGAACATCTTATTAAAGCTGGATGTAGTAATGTGGTGCAGTTTGTAGGAAGTAAAAATTTAAAATCTTATGCAAATAAAAGACATGAAGTTTTTGAAAAAATTATGAAAGAGAATAATATAAATGTAATAACTATTGAAATGGAAGTTAATACATTTTCAATAAATGAAAATCAGCATTATATAAATTATATGTTTAATAACTATAAAAATATTGATGGAGTATTTGCAACAGACAATATGGCCATTCAGATAATAAAGGAAGCACAAAAAAGAGGAATAAGAATTCCAGAGGAGTTTAAGGTAATAGGATATGATGGCACTGAGAATTCAAAGCTCTTCATACCTAAGTTAACAACAATAAAACAACCAATTAAAGAAATCTGCATGGATGCAGTAGACAAACTTATAAAGCTTATAAATGGGGAAGAAATTAAAAATAAAGAAAGCTTTCACTCTGTAGAGCTTATAGAAGGGGAAACAACATAAAATAAGTGGCTAAAAAATAACCACTTAAAAATAAATAATTGATGATTTTAAAAATTTATTTAGATGTTGTATATAGCCACATTTCCATTATCATCTACATATTTAATAGTTGATTTACTTGTAGTTAAGTCAACATTTAATGTACAATACTTATTATCTTTATTCCAAGTAAGTTTCATAGCTGAATCTATACAGTCTTCAACAATGAAATCTCCATTAAATGCATCATAATTATTTCTAAAGTCAATAAGTTTAAGCAGTCTTTGAACTACAGGTTGTTTAACAGCTTCATCTACATCTTTTAAGGAGAAATTATGTCTGTTTATTTCACGACCTTCACCTGTTTTCTTAACACTTTCTTCATCATTTTTACCAGCTAATAATCCCACATAGTAAACTTGTGGTATACCAGGTGTAAAGAATTGAATGGCTCTTGCTGTTAAGTAAGCATCATCATTACAGTTTAAAACTGAGTAGTATGAACATCTTATTTGGTGAACATCAAATCCATCTGAACTCTTATGTTCATTAGAATAAATAAGACTTAAGTTAGAACCTCTTTCAAGACAAGTATCAACTACTTTTCTGGCTTCCTTAGTATCAACTAAATCATCTAAATCTGGTTTTACTGGAATACCATCATGACAATCTAACATTGTAAATTGTTTGTGAGGACGAATTTTTAAATAATTACAGATTTCTTTGTTAGACTTATTTATTAATGTACTTAATATCATATATGGTAATATAAAGTCATATATCCAGTTTCCATGTTTAGCAAGCTTGAATTGAGTTGAATAGTGAGCATGAACTTCTGGTAATAATTCTATTCCTAAAGAGGAAGCAAATTCAGTAATCCAGTCAAGAAACTCATATATTTCTGGTTCAACAAAGAAACAGCTTGTTCCTAATTTTTTTGTAATATATCCAACAGCATCAAGTCTTACTATTTTAACATTATGTTTGCCAAAGTTTATTAGAAAATCTTTTAATAACTCTTTAACTTTTTCTGAATTTATATCAAAGTCAATTTGTTCAGATGGTGTTTCCTTACCAAAAGTTGTCCATACAGACTGCTCTTTACCGGTTTCATCAATGGTAAAAGTAGAATAAGGGATTTTTCTGCGTAAAAACATTTTATCAATATCTGATTGAACTGGCTTTCCATCACTCCATATTTTATCTAAAGTAAGAAATAAATCATAGTATTTAGAATTTTGTCCATGTTTTAAAAAGTCTTGAAAGAATTCTGATTTTCTTGAAATATGATTAACCATTAAGTCAAGAAGAATATCATGCTTTTTACCAATAAGTTCAATATCTTTCCAAGTACCAAATTTAGGCTCTATTTCAAAATAAGTTAAAGGAGCAAATCCTCTATCACCTGATGATGGGAATGGAGGGAGTATATGTATACCACCTTTAAAAGTGTTAGGAAAATATTTTTCAAGTATGGTATTAAGACTTTTTAAATTTCCACCAAGGGAATCTGGATAAGTGATAAGTTGAACTTTATTTTTAACTGTCATCTTAAAATCCTCCAATATTATAAATTATATATTCTTTTTATTTCTTCAATAGAAGGTAATTTTGTTATTGCTCCAACATGCTTAAGCTTAAAAGCACTTGTTGCAAAGCCAAGCATTAGGGATTCTTTTAATGTGTAACCTTTAGTTATTCCAGTATAGAAGCCAGACCAGAATGCATCTCCAGCACCAGTTGTATCAACTATTTCAGTTGCTAAGGTTTCAAACTTAAGTGTTTCTTTTCCATTTGTAACTATAGCTCCATCTTTACCAAGAGTCATTATTACAAGTTTAGCTCCTAAATCCACAAATTTTTTCACTTGATTTTCTGGAGTATCATTACCAAAAATTCTTTCAGCATCAACTTCAGAAGGTTTTATTATATCAACCTTGTTTACAAGATTTTTTATATATTCTATACCATTATGCCCATCTTCCCATATTCCATCATGATAATTTGGATCAAAGCCTATAATTATATTATTTTTTCTAGCTTCTTCAATTATTTCTTCAATGGTTTTTCTTGACTTAGGCTGAGAAATTGGCCAGCAAGAGAAATGAACTATTTTACAGTTATTTAAAGCATATTGAATTTTATCATTGTATTTTAAACTATAATCTGCTCCACGATAGAATATTGGAACAGGCGTTGTTTTACTTTTTGAAACAAGAACCATACTTGTTGAATTCTTAACCCTATTAATATAGCTTGTATCAATATTATTTTCTTTTAAGTGCTCAATTAAATAAGAGCCTAAAGGATCATTACCAACGGCAGATGAAATAACAGATTTTCCACCTAACATTTGTACGTTCATGGCAATATTAGCTGGGGAGCCTCCAAAGTGTTTGGTATAGCTGTTGCAGTTAAAATTGTCATCATAATCATTAGAAATCATATCTACTAGTAATTCTCCTATTGTAAAGACATCAAACTTTTTGTTAGGTAAGTTTAAAGGCTGGTTAAAATCAAACATTACATTCCTCCTAATAATTTTAAATTTATTTATCTTTAAGTTAAGTATAATATGTAAATGTTTTTATGTCAACCGGTTGACACAAAAATAAAATAAAAAACCTAAAGATAATTTATGTTTGTCTTTAGGTTAAAAAAGTTATTTATAATTATAATATTTCTAAAATTTTAACATTATATTTTGAGCCTGGAGCATCAACTTCAACGACATCTCCAACTTTTTTTCCTTTTAAAGCTTTTCCTAGATCTGATTCTATACTTATAAGCATATTTTCAGGGTCTAAATCCATTGTAGTTACAAGAGTTACAATTTCTTCTTCATCATCTTCAACAAATTTAACTTTAGCTTTGCTTCCTATACCTAAAACAGATTTATCTTTAGCATCTTCAATTACAGTTGCTGTTGATATCATATTCATTAAATATTGTATTCTATTATCATTTTCTCTATAATTTGCACAAGCTTCTTTGTATTCTGCATTTTCTGATCTATCTCCATGAGCTGCTGCAACCATTTTTTCCTTTGCAATTTCAGCTCTCTTTACAGTTAGTCTATATTCTAATTCTTCTCTTAACTTTTTTACATTTTCTTCTGTTAAAACATTATGCATAAAATTTTCCTCCTTAAAAAATATTTATAAATACTATTATATAAATAAGTTTGAAAAAAGTAAAAGGGAGTTTAAAGCTTTTTACGTAAAAATGTATCCTTTTGAACATTAAAAGGAATTTTTATTTTAAATATCATTCCAGGGTGTGGACATGATTCAATTTTATTTCCTTCTTCATTATATATTTCATCAGCTATAAATTCTTCTCCAAATTTATTTGGTGAAAGTAATTCAATTTTATCCCCTTGAACAAATTTATTTCTTTGCTTACATAAAGCCATTTCAGTAGCTTCATCATATTCTTTAACAATAGCAACTACATCATATTCTCTTACATGGTCATTTGTATTATAAATAAGCCCATCTTCTTTTGGCTCTTTAAAGAAAAATCCAGTATAATATTGTCTATGGCTTACTTTAAACATTTCATCATACAATTCTTTTGGAAGTTTATAATGTTCAGGGTCTTTATAGTATAAGTCAATTGCTTGCCTATATGCATTTACAATTATAGCAACATAATATTCACTTTTATTTCTTCCTTCTATTTTTAAAGATGATATACCAGCTTCCATAAGCTCAGGAATATATTCTATCATACATAAATCTTTAGAATTCATAATATATGTTCCATGGGAATCTTCTTCTATTGGAAAGTATTGATTTGGTCTTTTTTCTTCAACTAAAGAATATTTCCATCTGCAAGATTGAGAGCAAGCACCACGATTAGAATCTCTTCCACTCATAAAACTTGAAAGAAGACATCTTCCAGAATAAGAAATACACATTGAACCATGAACAAAAACTTCAAGTTCTAAATCTTTAGAAATATTGTTACGTATAGTTTTTATTTCTTCAAGAGAACATTCTCTAGCTAAAACAACACGTTCAGCACCTAAAGCTTCCCACATATTGCAAGCTTCATAATTTATAGTATTAGCTTGGGTGCTTACATGAATTGGAAGATTAGTATATTTTTTAACTATAGATAACACCCCAAGGTCAGATACAAGAACAGCATCAACCTTAGTTTTTTCAAGTTGTTTTAAAAATTAAGGAAGTTTATCAAGTTCTTCATTTCTAGGCATTACATTTACAGTACAATATAATTTTTTACCAAGATTATGAGCAAATTCTGCTCCTTCTTTTATATCTTCAAAAGAAAAGTTTTTAGCAGCAGCTCTTAAGTTAAAGGCTTCTCCTCCAAAGTAAACAGCATCTGCACCATATTTAAAAGCTATTTTTAATTTTTCTAAGTTTCCAGCAGGGGCTAAAAGCTCAGGTTTTTTATATTTAGGTTTCATTTAATTTTCCTCACATTCTTTAAATTTAATGTTAATTATAGTCTAACATATTTTAAAAATTACATATATATTAATCTTTCATTAATCTATTTAATGGAATAATTAATATTATAATTAAACAAATTAGCCAATCTGCAGCAACCATTGGGCCATTAACTGCTAAAGAGTATAGAAATTTACCCATACCATAGTCTACACCATATTGACCAAAGAATACTACACCAGAAATAAAGTGGCATATAAATTTAACAAAAAAGGCTACAGTAGTACCAAGGGCTGGTTTGTTTTTAAAATATCCAGCAAGACCAATTGCTAAAGAGGGTAATGGATAATCAAAAAGAATTTGTACTGGATGTACAAAGTATGGGTCAAGAAATAAATTTAAAATTCCATAGGTAAAGCCTGCAAACATACCAATTTCAGGGCCATAAATAAAAGCAATTATCAATAGTGGAACCATACCACCTAATGTTACACTTCCTCCCATAGGAAAATGATAAATTCTAAGAACTTGTAAAATACAAGAAATAGCTATTGCAATTCCAATTCTTGCTATAATCTTAGCATCTAATTTTACCTTTTTTAATTTAAGTAATATAAATAAAATGATTAAAAGTCCTAATAGACCAATTAAAGAAGAGGGATTACTAAATATTTCTTGAATTTTTTCTGGAAAATTAGTAAAATAACTTTCAATTCTTTCTCCCCAATCATTAAAAATTTTCATAAAAACCTCCTAAGTTTTAAATTTATAGTTAAATATTTTTCATGTCACATTGTATGAAAAATATTTAATAAAGTCAATAAAATGAAAGCTTAGATATGAGTAGAATAAGTTTGAATATTGTAGTAAAATATAAGAAAAAAGTTTATATGGAGGAGTATAATGAAAAAAATAATATCAATAGTTTTAGTTTTTATAATGGGGATGTTTTTAGTTGGTTGTGGCAATGGAGAAAGTAATAGTATTCAATTAACAAAAGACAAAAAAGAAACAAAAACTATAGAATCAAAGACAGTGGAAACAAAAACACCAGAAATTAAAACAATAGAAACAAAAACAATAGAAAATGATGGAAAAGTATACAAGGAGAAAATAGAAGATGAAAATATAGAAAAATCTACAACAGAGGGTGAAGTTATAGTAGAAGGTAATGAAGAAGAAAAAATAATTGAAAAACCTGCAAATGGTAAAAAAACAGTTGTTATAGACCCTGGTCATGGTCCAGGAGGAAATAGTGAAAAAGAAGCACAATCTCCAGACTCTGGTGTTATGAAAATAAAAGATGGAGGTGGAGCTGATGGAATAAACAGTAAAACTCCAGAATATGTTATTACAATGAATGTTTCCTTAAAATTAAAAAGTTTGTTAGAGGCTAATGGAATAAATGTAATTATGACTAAAGAAGATATAAATTTAGCTCCAGGAAACATAGAAAGGGCAGAAGTTGGAAATAATAATAATGCAGATTTAGCTATAAGAATACATTGTGATTCGGCAGATGCTACAAGTGCTAAAGGTGCTTCAATGTTAGTGCCAGCACCTGTTGGATATGCTACAGATATTGCAGGAATAAGTAGAACCTATGGTGAAATAATATTAAATAGTTTGGTAGCTAATGTAGGAATGTATAATAGAGGAGTTATTGAAAGAAGCGACTTAACAGGCTTTAATTGGTCTAAAGTACCTGTAGTTTTAATAGAAATGGGATTTTTATCAAATCCTGAAGAAGATAGTCTTTTAAATGATTCTTCATATCAAGAAAAAATTGCACAAGGACTTTGTAATGGAATATTAGAAGCTTTAGATTACTAAATTTTATAGAAGAAAAAAACAGCCAAGGTATTTGGGGGATACCTTGGCTTTCATCTTGGGAGATGATTATGTGAAAATCAATTTCACTAGGGAATTAATATGAAAAATTTTATTAATCTTATGAGTTTAGTATATAATTATATTGTGACAAAATAGTGTCAAATAAAAAATATTAAAAAAGAAATATTAAAAAAGGAGAATTTTATGCTTTTAAAGGGTGATAAAATAGGAATAGTAGCTTGCTCAAATGCTCAATTATTATCTAATAAAGAAAAAATTAATGAATTAGAAAAAGTTCTTAAAGATATAGGACTTAATCCTATTTTTAGCAAGTTTATATATGAAAAATATTCAGTTTTTAGTGGAAGTGGAAAAGAACGTGGAGAAGCTTTAATGAATTTTTATTTAGATAAAGATATTAAAGCAATATTTGATATATCTGGTGGAGATTTAGCAAATGAAGTTTTAGATTATTTAGATTTTGAAATTATAAAAAATAATCCTAAAGCTTTTTTTGGATATAGTGATTTAACAACAATTATAAATGCCATATATTCAAAAACAGGAAATGTTTCTTATTTATATCAAATAAGAAAT
>ERZ824600.4004-NODE-4004-length-13414-cov-5.138334_pt1 | contig 13414 bp, 9 predicted proteins | sample MGYA00519933_ERZ824600 | MGnify/ENA primary metagenome ERZ824600 (study PRJEB31778, sample SAMEA3449178) | human gut metagenome | biome: human gut; feature: human-associated habitat; material: faeces | place: United Kingdom | collected 2010/2012 ... | reverse complement strand
GCAGAAGAACCCGACCTACTGGAAGGGCGAGCCCAAGATCGACACCGTCATCTGGCGCGAGATGACGGATGAAGACAAGATCCCCGGCGTTGTCTCCGGCACGATCGACGTAACTGACCCCTCCTACTCCAAGGAAGCTGCCGAGCAGATCAAGGAAGCCAACTCTAACGGCGAGATCTCCGGCGATACCATCCAGACCGACCTCGTCGCCAACCTCGGCTACGGCTATGTCGGCTTCAACGCCAACCGTGTGAAGGTCGGCAACGGCAACGGCGTTATGATCGCCTACACCCGCTGGGGCGCTGTCTGGTCCGGCGGCAACTACGGCCTGGTCACCGGCATCCTGCGCAACGAGTGGGGCTGCGAGGGTATGGTCATCACCGATAACGTTCTGACCCAGTATGTCAACGGTCCCGACGGCGTTCTGGCCGGTGTGTCCATCTACGACGCCATGATGTCCTTCGTCACCGACACCCTGCCCAAGTACAAGAACGACCCCGTCATCGTCACCGCCATGCGCGAGGCCTGCCACCACAACCTGTATGCCATCGCCAACTCCTGCGGCATGAACGGCGTGGGTGCCGACACCACCATCAAGGTCACCCGCCCGACGGTTGTCACAATGAGCATCATCATTGCCTGTGCCTCCACCTTCTTCTGCCTGCTGGGCATCGTGATGTGGATCATTGGCGGCATCAAGTTCCGCAAGACCGAAGAATACAAGGCCTACAAGGATTTCAAAAAATCCCTGAAAGCCGCTAAGAAAGCCTGATTTCTACAGAATTTCCGTAAGCTCCCCGCCGGCCCCGGCGGGGACTTTTGAGTAAGATTTCTTTTTCCACAACAAGGAGCAGCCCATGAGCGAAAATGCAAAAGCGTCCAGCGTCAATCGCGCCAAACTTTACCAGCTGGTACTGTTTCCGCTGAACAACGGTGCCACGAATGTTTATTACGTCCTTGTGCTTTCCTACATTGCCACCTTCGGCAGCAATGTACTGGCGCTGGGCACTCTGTTTGCCTCGGTCATGGTCACGGCCATGCGCCTGTGCGACGCCATCACCGACCCGATCATCGGTGCGCTGATGGACCGCACGAACGGTAAGTTCGGCAAATTCCGCCCGTTCATGGCCATCGGCAACCTTATCATGGCCGCCAGCATTCTGGTGCTGTACGGCATCACCCCGATGATCCCCGATACGATGATGTGGGCACGCTATGCCGCGTTTGTAGGCCTGTACTTTGTCTGGGTCATCGGCTACACCTTCCAGACCAGCTGCACCCGTTCCGGTCAGACGGTTCTGACCAACGACCCCAAGCAGCGCCCGCTGTTCACGATCTTCAACACCGTCGGCAGTCTGCTGGGCATGGGCGTTATGCAGTTCCTGGCTCCCATCCTTGCCAAAAACTATGAGGGCGGCTATTCCTCCGCGGGCTTCTTCCGCACGCTGGCCCCCGTGGGCATTGTGATGTCCATTGCGCTGACCATCCTGGCCATCATCGGCATCTGGGAGAAGGATCAGCCCAAGTACTTCGGCATCGGCGGCGAAAAGACCGAGAAGGTCAAGGTCAGCGAGTATCTGCAGATCATCCGGGAAAACAAACCCATGCAGCGTCTGATGATCGCGGGCGCTGGCACGAAGCTGGCGCTCTCCATCGCCAACAACACCACGGTTCTGTGCATGCTCTACGGCTGCATGATGGGTGCTTACGATGGGCTGTACCTGCCCATGATGGTGCTGGGCTACGCCTGCAGTGTGCCGTTCTTCATTCTCTCTGTGCGCACCAGCCAGAAGAAGGGCCAGAAGGCCAGCCTGACGAAGTATGTCAGCGTGGCGCTGGCCTGCTATGTCGGCGTGCTGGTCCTGCTGCTGCTGTGGGGTCACGGTGATGCATTCCATCTGAGCCTGCTGGGCGAGAATGGTCTGTCCATCAACCTGTACACGATTCTGTTCATCCTGTTCTTCGGCATCGGCTACGGCGCATACTACGCTACTGCCGACATGCCCATTCCGATGGTTGCCGACTGCTCCGACTACGAGACCTACCGCTCCGGCAAGTATATTCCGGGCATCATGGGTACGCTGTTCAGCCTGGTGGATAAGCTCGTTTCCAGCCTGTCCGCCACCGTCGTCGGCATTGCCGTGACCTTCATCGGTCTGAACAACCTGCCCACCCAGTATGACCCGTACACTCCGGGCATGAATGTGGTCGTTATCGTCCTGTTCTGCGCCATCCCGATGGTCGCCTGGGCGGCCACTCTCATCGCCATGAAGGGCTACAGCCTGACCGGCGAGAAGATGAAGGAAATCCAGGCCGTCAACGCCTGCCGCCGCGACGCGGTTGCGAACGGCATGAAGCTGGAAGATGCCATGGAAAAGTGGCAGACCGTCGACCAGCTACCCGCGGAGTACCGCGCCTAAGCTTTAACCCTGCGATTCTCTTTGTCCTTCCATAAACGCAAAGCCCCCCGGCATCGTGAGGATGCCGGGGGGCTTTGTTTAGTCTGTGTGGCAGGAAAAAAGAGAACCCCCATGGCGGGATACGCCATGGGGGGTTCTTTTTTAAATGGTGCGGAAGATGGGACTTGAACCCACACGTCATAGACACACGCACCTCAAACGTGCCTGTCTGCCGATTCCAGCACTTCCGCTTGTTGCATTGACTGCAAGAGATATTCTAGCACAAACACCCCGGAAAAGTCAAGGCTTTTGCCGAAAAAAGATTTTGCAAAATCCCTGCCTTGTAAAGACTTGTCGGGAATGGTAGAATAAAGGCAGCAAAAAAGGGGAGAACTGCCATGCAAAATTTAATTTTCAGCCTGAACGCGACCCTGCCGGTGTTCCTTGTCATGGTGGTGGGGTACGCGCTGGGGCAGCTCGGCTTTCTGCCGCCCGCGTTCTGCAAGGCGTCTGACAGGCTGACTTTTAAGGTGACTTTGCCGCTCATGCTGTTTCTGGACATGGGCAGCGTGGACATCCTGCACGACTTCCGGCCCAGGTTTGTGCTGTTCTGCTTTGCCGCCACCCTCGTCGGCATCCTGACCGTCTGGGCGGGGGCTAAACGTTTTTTGAAGGACAAGACGCTGGTGGGCGAGTTCGTACAGGCGGGCTACCGCAGCAGCGCCGCCGTGTTGGGCGTGGCGTTCATCCAGAACATTTACGGCAGCGCCGGCATGGCCCCGCTCATGATTTTGGGCAGTGTGCCGCTTTTCAACATCTTTGCAGTGCTGATCTTGATGCTGGAATCGCCCGAGCAGCGCGGCGTGCCTGACCCGAAGCAGCTCTTGCGCGGCGTGGCCACAAACCCGATCCTGCTGGGCATTGTGTTTGGCACGGTCTATGCGCTGTTGCCGTTCACGCTGCCGCAGATCGCAACCAAAACCATCAGCAGCATTGCGTCGTTGACCACGCCGCTGTCGCTGCTGTCCATCGGCGCGTCGTTTGAGGGGACAAAGGCCATCAAAAAGCTCGGCCCCACGCTGGCGGCGGCGTTCATCAAGACCGTGGGCCTTGCGGCGGTGTTCCTGCCCTGCGCGGTAGCGCTGGGCTTTCGGAATGAGGAACTCGTCGCACTGCTCATCATGCTGGGCAGTCCCACGACGCCGAGCGCCTATGTCATGAGCAGGAACATGGGCCATGAGGGTGTGCTGACCTCGAGCTGCATTGCCCTGACGACCCTTCTCTCCGCCCTGACGCTGACAGGCTGGATCTTTGTTCTGCGGAGCGGGGGATACTTATAACGGAAAAAGGCTTCCCCATCGGGGAAAGCGGACTGATGAGGGCCGCGTTGCCGGCAATATCCCGTTTACGGAAAACAGCGCAAACTTCGCCCTCATCCGACCTCGCTTCGCTCGGCCACCTTCCCCCGATGGGGAAGGCTTTTTGTTTTTTATTGCTTTTCCTCCGGCTCGGCTACGGGCACGCCGCGGTGCTCCACGGGCGTCGAAAAGACGATCTGCGTCCGGGTGCGGCCAAACTGCTGCAGGTGGTTGATGAACTGATCCAGCTCCTGCGTCGTGCCGAACAGCACCTCTATCAGCATACTGTAATCGCCGGTGACGCAGTTGCATTCCACCACATGGGGGCAGCTCTGGATATAGGGGTAAAACTCCGGCTTACGCTGGGGGTCCATGTCCAGATTAATGAACGCCTTGACCATGTAGCCCAGCTTCGGCGCGTCGACCTGTGCCTGGTAGCCGGTGATGGTGCCGGAGCTTTCCAGCCGGGCCATGCGGGCCGATACGGCGGGGCTGGACAAAAACACATGGTCGGCAATTTCTTTTAACGGTGCGCGGGCGTTGTTTTGCAGAAGGTCGATGATTTTACGGTCAATGTGATCCATGGTAACACCTCATTTTAGGCAAAAAGCTCCCGTTCGTGTGCGCCATTGCACCTGAACGAGAGCTTAGTCAGCTTTACTATGCAAAGAATTTTACCATACGGAAAGTAAAAAGTAAAGCGATTTACAAAATAAATTAAGTCGACAACCCGGCAGCAGCCCGTCTGGCTTGTGCCTCACATATCCGGGAACACATTCCGCGCACTGATAAGTGTATTGTTATAGTACATCTCAAAATGGCAGTGGGGACCCGTGGCAGCGCCGGTGGCCCCCACATAGCCGATCAGCTGCCCCTTTTCCACGGTCTGCCCGGCCTGCACGACAAAGGACGACATGTGGGCGTACAGCGTTTTGTACCCGTTGCCGTGGTCGATCTCCACATAGTAGCCCCAGCTCATGGTGGGGTGGTTATGCCACTGGGCGGCAATGACCGTGCCCGCGTCGGCGGCATAGATCGGCGTGCCGTAGGGGGCCGTGATGTCCACGCCGCGGTGTCCATAGGGCAGACTGGCCCACCGGCTGATGCCCGAATACCCCGGCACCGGCCAGAGAAAGCTGCCTGTGCCCAGCCTGCCGATCATGCCGCTTTTCAGCCGCGTGCCGCGGTGGATGACCTCCGGCACGGAGGCCTGCACAAGCTGCACATCCACTACGCGGGTGCTGACGACCTCGCCCGCCACGGTTGTGATCTCGCTGGTGACAAGCTCGCTGCCGTTCTGCCCGGCCTGTACGGTCTCGGTTTTGCCAAAATCCAGCCCCGCGTCCTCGATGGTCTGGGTCTCAAACGGCAGCTCCCGGGTCACGGTCTCGTACCGCACGGTCTTGACCTGCAAAAGGTCGTCCGCCCGCAGTGCGGCGGTCAGGTCGCGGTACGGTGTGATGGCCGCGGCAGGGTAGATGCCGTCCACCAGCCGCAGGGCGTGGACAAAGTCGGTCTGCACACCGTCGGTCTGCCACGGCGCACGCACAGCGTACAAAAACTGCCGCAGGTGGTCGCCCTCGTCGGTGACGAACCGCAGCACGCCGTCCAGATAGACGGCGGTGCCCTCGGTGATCTCGCCGCCTGCGGCGCGCAGGATGGCATCTGCGGTCTCGCGCTCGGTCATGGGGCGGGTGTCGGCGTCGGCCATGACAAGGGTGTATGCGGGTTGGACGTTCCAGCCGACCACGCCGGTCAGGCGGGCCTGTACGTCGGCGCGGGCTGCGTCGAACGCCTGCTCGTCTGTGACATAGCCCACGACCTGCCCGCCGACCTCGACCCGCAGCACAAAGGGCCGCGCCAGCGCGGTGCGCACGAACCATGCCAGCACCCCGGCGGCCAGCAGCGGCACGGCGTACCCCGCCAGCTGCCGCGGATGGGTGAGCGCTGCTTTAAAGCTGTCCGCCGCCCGCACTGCGGGCCGCAGCACCACAGCCAGCAGCGTAAGCAACGCCCGCGCCGCGCACAACGCCGCCGCCCGCACACCGCGCCCGATGCGCACAAGGGTGTATTCGACTTGGAAGCCGATGAAGTATAATAAATCTCCGAAGGTCAATGTATCACACTTTCCTGTTTCAACTGCCTGTAGGGGCCGGGCATGCCCGGCCCGCGGCCTTCCCGCAAGCGCTCGTCTGCCGGAAACTTGCGGGCCGCACATGTGCGGCCCCTACAATGCGCCCCTTACCGGCTCGGCACAAACCCCAGCGGGTCTACTCTGCTGCCGTCCACGCGCAGCTCCAGGTGCAGATGATACCCGCCGCCCGCGCCGTAGACATTGCCGGTGTTGCCCACATACCCGAGCAGGTCGCCCTTCTGCACGGCGGCCCCCTGCGCCACGGCGATGCTGCTCATGTGGGCGTACAGGCTGTCGTACCGGTGGCCGTCGTCCGCGGTGCCGTGGCTGACCTGCACGCAGTTTCCGTAGCTGTTCATCGTCCGCGCGGCGCTGACGACACCGTCCGCAATCGCATAGATGGGCGTGCCGCCCGGCGCGGCAAAATCGGTGCCGCGGTGGGGGATGCCCCAGGGGTCCGGTTCGGCAAACTGCGTCGTGATGCGCCCGTAGCTGTCCAGCGGGCAGCGGAAGTCAAGGCTCGTCAGGTGCAGGTCCGCCGTTGTGTAGCGTCGGCTCTGCTCCCGCACATAGGCGTCCAGTGCGGCGGTGGCGTCCTCATACGCCTTTTTCGCGGCATCGGTCACGGCGGCCTGTGCCTGGGCCGCGGCCTGCTGGGCGGTCAGCGTGCTGTTCGCGTCGAGCAGTGCGGCCTCCAGCGCGGTCTGTGTGTCGGCCAGCGCCGCCTGCTGCTGCTCAAGTGCCGCCTTGGCATCGGCGGCCTGCAGGGCAGCCTCGTCCGCCGCGGCGCGGGCCTGCTCCAGTGCGGCGGCCTCGGCGTCCAGCTCGGCCAGAACCGTGCTGTTCCGCGCGCTCATCTGCTGCAAAACCGCGTCGAACGTCAGCAGCTGGTACAGGCTTTTGGCCTGTGCCAGCAGCCAGACGGCTCCGCCGCCGTCCAGCCGCTGCATCGCGCGCAGCTGCTCACGGCAGACGGCCAGCCGCGCGTCGTACTCGGCCTGCTTGGCGTCCAGTGCGGCGCGGGCGGCGTCCGCCGCGGCCTGCCGCTCGTCCAAAACGGTCTGTGCATTTTGCACGGCGTCGGTCACGGCGGTAATTTGCCCGGCCAGCTCGGCGGCCTGCCCGGTCAGGGCGGCAACCTCGCGCTCGGTCTGCGTCTGTTCGTTTTGCAATTCTTCCAGGGCCGACTGTGCGGCCTCGTACTCCTGCCGCGTCTCGGTCTGCTTTTGCGTTAATTCGCCCTTTTTATCATCCGCGTAAGCGATCAGGCCCGAAAAAAGGGCACAAAAAAGCAGCCCCGCCGCCAGAGCAGCGGCGGGGAAGTGCCTGTATTTCATCTTGTTACTCCGCTAATAGGGCAGTCCCGGTCAGGTCTGCAGGCGCGCCGTCCTGCCGCGCCTCAAAGTGCAGGTGCGGCCCGGTGGAATTGCCGGTGCTGCCCACATATCCCAAGACCTGGCACTGAACCACGGACTGCCCGGCAGAGACGAGCAGCGACTTCATGTGCTGATACTCCGTTTCCAGCCCGCCGCCGTGGTCAAGCACGACATAGGTGCCCTTTTCAGCATCGTAGTCGGCGGTGGTCACGATGCCATCGGCAACGGCGTAAACCTCCGCGCCCTCCTCAGCGGCAAAGTCAATGCCGGGGTGGCCGTTTTCGGGGTCATAGCCGCTGACCTGCGGCGGGGGCGCGACCGGCAGGGTAAAGAGCTCCACGCCGGAAAGGGCTGCGGCTCCATCGGCGGCAGTCACCTGGTCGGAACTCGCATTGCGCACAGCTTCGGCCAGGATTTCATCTGCCTTTTCCTGCGTCAGTTCGGCGGCATCGCTGCCGTCGTAGGCGGTAAAATAGCGCGGCTCCACCAGCGTGCCGTTGACATGCATCTCAAAATGGCAGGCGTTGCCGGTTGTGTAGCCGGTATGCCCCACGTACCCGATGACCTGACCGGCGGTCACGGTCTGCCCGGGCACAACGGCGCAGGACTTCATGTGGGCGTACAGCGTGACCCAGCGCAGACCGTCGGCGTCGGTACCGTGGTCGATCTCCACAAAATTGCCCCAGCTGTAATGCTCCTGCGCGGCCAGCACAACACCGTCCGCGGCGGCGTAAATCTCGGTGCCCTCGGCGGCATGCAGGTCGTCGCCCCGGTGGCCGCTGTCCTTGCTCATGAAGCGGGAAATGTATTTGTACTGCACCGGGCAGGCAAACCGCGGACTGTTGGCGGCGTCGTTCAATGTCGGCAGTGCGGCGGCGGGCATGGCTGCGGGCGTCTCCGTGGGCGCAGGTGTCGGTGTCGGCGCTGCAGTCTCGGCAGTGGCGGCGGGCGGCTCCGGCGCGGTGTGGGCTGCCTCCACCTGCGGGCGCACCATGCAGGCCGTCACGCTGACGCCCACGGCCACGGCGCAGAGCGCCAGCGCCCCCGCGCCCAGACGGCGGTAGTGCAGCAGGTGCACAATGCGCTCCTTCACGCTGCCCTGCCCGAAGGCAAGACTTCCGGGTGTTCGGATGGGGCGTCCCTGCATGGCAAAATGCAGCAGGCTCTCACAGTAGGTGCTGCGCTCGGCCAGCGTGCAGCCCTGCACGGCTGCCTCGTCGCAGGCGGCCTCCATGTCATGCTCAAAGGCGCGCAAGGCCAGCCACGCCAGCGGATTGAACCAGTGCAGGCAGACGACGGCATAAAACAGCGGCTTCACCAGTGGGTCGCGGCGGCGGATGTGGGTCCGCTCATGCAGCAGCACAGCCTGCCGCGCCGGGCCTTGCAGGCTGTCCGGCAGGTAGACGCGCGGGCGCACAAAGCCCAGTGTGAACGGCGTGGGCACGCACGCCCCGCCGTAGCAGCCGTCGGGCGTTTTGCAGGCCAGCGCCACACAGCGCTTTAATTTCAGGTAGCCGACGGCTCCGCGCACAGCCAGCACCAGCACACCGACCAGCCAGACCGCCGCCAGCGCGTGCCACGGCGTCAGCCGGGCGTACCAAGGCAGCGGGGCCGCAGCTGCGGCTGCGGCGGGGGCAGGGGGCAGCAGCGGCAGCTCGCCCAGCTCCTGCACGGTGTCGGCGGCAGCGGCCAGCGGGGCGCTCTCCGGGCGGGGCAGCTTCAGTGGGATGCCCCACGGCAGCACGAACCGCAGCCCTACGGCCAGCCACAGCCAGCACAGGAGACGACTGGGCGCATGGGCGCGGCGCAGGGCCCTGCAGACCAGCCACGCCGCCAGCGCGGCCACACCGCCGCGGGCGCTCAACAGCAAAAAGGCAAGAACGGTACTGCGCATGGCTATTCCTCCTTATAGCGGGCGGCGTCGAGCAGTGCACGGATCTCGGCGGCCTCGGCGTCGCTGATGGGCTTTGAGTTCAAAAACGCGGCCACGAACCGCGGCAGACTGCCGTCAAAGGTCTTGTCCACCACTGCGGCGCTCTCGGCCTGCTGGACGTCCTCCTTTTTAATAAGGCTCGTCACGCGGCCATCGGCGTTTTGCAGCACGCCGCGCTCACAGAGCTTTTTTAAAACGGTGTAGGTCGTGCTTTTTTTCCAGCCCAGCCCCTCGGCGGCCAGCGCGACCAACTGCCCGCTGGGCAGCGGTTCGTTGTCCCACACAAGGCAGGCAAAGCGGTATTCGCCGTCAGCAAGGCGAAGCGGTTCATGATTCAGCATAGGGTAAGCTCCTTTTGGTTTATTGCAATAGACCTATCTCTGTCTATAGTCTACTACGATAGACCAAAAATGTCAATAAAAAATCCCCGCCGGTGATGCACGGTGGGGGGCATCAAATCCGGAAATGGAATAAAAATTTATGTATTATTCGATGCTTTTGAAATTTTTATCCCTTATCCGTAATTTCTGAGTTCGCCCGCTGGGAAATTTCCATTATAATATAGGGAGTAAATTGAAAAGGAGTACCCAGCGATGCGAGCAATAAACCTGAAAACGAATCATCTTACCGCACCCCTTGGCATGGATGCCGGGCCGCTGTTTTTGTCTTGGCAGTGCGTTGACGGCGTGCGCCAGACTGCCTATGAAATTGAACTGACCGCGAACGGCGAGACTGTTTGGCACAGCGGCAAGGTGCAGAGCGCCGCCGTCCACGCCGATGCCCCGACTGTGGGCGGCTCCCGCGTGCGTGGGTGCTGGCGCGTTCGCCTGTGGGACGAAAACGACACCCCCGGCGCGTGGAGTGAGGCGCACTTTGAAACGGGCTTGGTGCAAAGCGACTGGCAGGGTGAATGGGTAGACCCCGAAACGGAAGAAATCGACATCCCCGGGGATGATGCCATCAACGCCTTTGCCCGCCCCAACTGGGAGCGCAAGCAGGCGGAAAAAGAAGCCGCAGGCAAGGGCGTAGCCGAGCCGTACAAGCCCCACCGCCCGGCATCGTACCTGCGCAAAGCCTTTACTGCAGCCAAGGGTGAAGCGCGGCTGTACATTACCGCCAAGGGGCTGTATGCGGTATGGCTGAACGGTGCGCGTGTCGAGGATATGGTTTTAGCCCCCGGCAGTTTTACCGGCAACAAGCACCTTGCGGCGCAAACATACGATGTAACGCGATATTTGTGTGACAGTGAAAACGAGCTGCTGGTTGCCCTTGGTGACGGCTGGCACCGCAGCACAGGCGGCGTTGACGGTGACCGCGACTTGTTCGGTGATACGCTGGGCGTGCTGTTTCAGCTGGAAGTGAACGGCCAAGCCGTCTGCGTTTCTGACGGCACGATGCAGGCAACGCAGTGCGGGCCAATCCGCCAAAACGATATGCAGCAGGGCGAGGTCTATGACGCACGGTTCGAAGGCAGCTTGACCGGCTGGCACGGCGTGCGCGCCTACCGCGACGACCTGCCCATCACCGGCATGAATACCGTGCCGATTCTGGAACACGAAGCATTCCCCGGCAAGCTGCTGCAAACGCCCAACGGCGAGACGGTGCTGGACTTTGGGCAGAATATCGCCGGCTATGTGGAGATGGCGCTGACCGCCCGCGCCGGGCAAAAGGTCAAGCTGACCTGCGGCGAAGCGCTGGACGAAAACGGCAACTTTACCCAGGAAAACTTCCAAGACCGTGCCCGCCACAAGGAGGGCGGCACCGCCCAGATGCTGGAGCTTGTCTGTAAAGAGGGGAAAAACCACTTTAAGCCCAGTTTCACCATTATGGGCTTCCGCTACGCCAAGGTCGAAACCGACGCCGATTTGACCGATGCCGTGTTTACTGCCTACGCCGTCTACTCCGATATGGCGGTGACGGGCGCGTTTACCTGCGGAAATGACGCGGTGAATCAGCTTGTTAAGAACAGCATTTGGAGCCAGAAGGGCAACTTCTGCGATATCCCCACCGACTGCCCGACCCGCGAACGCGCAGGCTGGACAGGGGATATGGGCGTGTTTATTGAAACCGGCCTGACCCTGATGGACTGCTACCCCGTGGCGGAAAAATGGCTGGCGGAGTGCCGCCTGAACCAGTACCCGGACGGGCGCATGGCGAACATTGCCCCGCCGAACGCCCGCCCCGGCTATATGACCCCGATGCTCTGCATGTCGGCAGGGTGGGGCGATGCGGCGATTTTGGTGCCGTATGCGATGTACAAGCGCACGGGTGACCGCAAAATTCTGGCGGACAACTATGAGATGATGCAGCGCTGGTACGCTTTTTTGCTGGGGCGTGCACAGCAGACGACTGATGAGCAGCAGGGCGGTGACTACGCCAAGTTCACCGTTTTAAACGGCATGGACTACGGCGAATGGTGCGAGCCGGGCATCACCCCCATGCAGGCGATGATGAACCCGCGCAAGAGCGTTGGCACGGCGTATCTGGCCTACTCCGGGCGCTTGCTGGCGGAAGTAGCGGAAGCACTGGGCAAGGCGGACGATGCCGCCAACTACCGCGATACCGCCGCCAACGCGGTAAAAGCCTACCGCGCGGCGTTTACCGAGAACGGCGTTATCAAGTCTGACCGCCAGTGCGAGTATGTCCGCGCCATTGCCTTTGCCCTGCTGGGTGAGGAAGAAAGCAAAGCCGCCGCCGAAACGCTGAACCGGATGGTTGCCGAGAACGACTACCACCTGAACACAGGCTTTTTGTCCACGCCATTTTTGTGCGATGTGCTGGCAAAATACGGCTATACGGACACTGCCTACAAGCTGCTTTTGCAGCCCGACGCCCCCGGCTGGCTGTATGAGGTCGGCAAGGGTGCGACTACCGTATGGGAGACCTGGACGGGCATTGACGAAAACGGCAAGCCCCACGAATCCCTGAACCATTACAGCTACGGCGCCATCTGCGGCTGGCTGTTCGGCGGCGTGTGCGGCATCCATTATGCCGACGGCACACTGACGATTGACCCTACGCCCGACAAATCGCTGGGCTGGGCGAAAGCTGCCTACGATTCCCCGGCAGGCCGCATTGTAAGCGGCTGGCGGTATGACGGCGACGCGGTGACCTATGAGTTTGAGATCCCCGCCAATCTGACCGCCGACGTCACCCTGCCCGATGGGCGTAAGTTTACCCTTGCCCCCGGAAAGCACGCAGTATAAGAAGAAAGCGCCTGCCCTGCCGTAAAACTTACGGCAGGGCAGGCGCTGTTTTTGATAAACTGGAATTTGCCCCCTCGGTCAAATTGAATTTACCCCTTATCAAATTCCAAAGGTTTCTGGTGGGATATCTATTCCAATCATTCGTCCAAATGCAAGTCCCCATTTCACAAAATTATATGATATGGATGTAATTATATTATCTGTAATAATATATCCCTCTTTAACTGGAGATTCTAAGTTGGCATCCCACCCTACCATCTTTTCTAAATCTTGTTCGGTAAAACCTTCTTCCATGATTTCTTCTTTATTTACACCTGCCATAAATGGTTTACCACTCAACAAACCTGCTTTAACAAGCATGAGCGGAGCAATAGAAATTGCTCCAATCGCTTTATTTTCAAACTTACGGATAAATTCTATAACTTCTTCATTTTCTATTGCTTCCCTAATATCCATAGCTCCTGGCAAGATTAAGCTATCATACTCATCAATATTTATTTCAGAAATTGTCTGGTTAGGCAAAACCATCAATCCATCTTCACTCTTAACAGCTTCCTTTGTATGTGCAAATATTACAACCTCTTTTTCTGCTAAAGCAAGTATTTCAAGAGCCACACTAAATTCAAAATTACAAAAAGAATTATAAATCAATACTGCTGTTTTCTTCATTATATCCTCCGTCATCTTCAAATTTTCATCTGTTCGACCTATTGAAATGCGCAAATTCCGATTTTCTGCCCTAAGTATATCACACAAAAAACTGAGTTTCAACGCAGGAAAAGCAAATCCCCTGTCCTTTCGGGCAGGGGATTGCGGTTTAGCCATGCTGTTTGAGATATTCGGCGCTGAGTTGCAAACTCTTTATGGGGGAGTTATCCACCCAGTTGCGGTGGCTTTCCAAAATCACGGCATCTACGCCGATAGTAAGCGCCTGTGCCATCAGGCTGTCGAGATCCATATTGCCGGTACCCAGCTCCATGCTGTCGGTTTTCAGAATCGGCGTTACGG
>ERZ824600.4000-NODE-4000-length-13423-cov-11.703396_pt1 | contig 13423 bp, 15 predicted proteins | sample MGYA00519933_ERZ824600 | MGnify/ENA primary metagenome ERZ824600 (study PRJEB31778, sample SAMEA3449178) | human gut metagenome | biome: human gut; feature: human-associated habitat; material: faeces | place: United Kingdom | collected 2010/2012 ... | reverse complement strand
ATGAAGCGATTATCAGCAAGGAAGACTTTGAGCTTGCTCAGAAGGTCATTCGAGGCGGAGGACGGAATCCCACGCGCAAGCAGCATGACTATCCGCTCAAGGGACTCGTCCGCTGCGGTAACTGTAAACGTGCTATGACACGCCGAAAGAACAAGGCTGGCATTCGATACTTCCAGTGCATTCACTCGGTCAACAACGGAAACACAGACTGTCCGGTTGGCAGGAGCTTTCCGGAAATGGATATTGAGAAGGTTGTCTTCCATGCCCTTACTCAGTTTCTTGCTTTGGCACAGAAGGAATCAGTCCAAAATCGAGAGGTCGGTGATCTACGGAAATCTGCCATCAAGGAATGTGCTGAGAAAATCCGGATTCTTCAAAAGCAGAACGAGCAGCACAAGGCGTCCAAGCTGAGGCTCTACGAAAAGTACGCAGCCGGAAGTATCACGAAGGAAGCGTACATTCAGCAAAAGACGGCAACGGACACGAAAATTGCTGAAAACGATGAAGCAATCCAGCGCAGTCACGAACGGATGAAGGAGCTTGACTCCGAGACCTCCTGTTCGGATGAAAAGCTGGATGCTGTCTGCGATCAGTACGCCGACTGCAAAGCTCTGACCTATGAGCTGACCCACGCATTCATTTCTGCGGTCTACATTTACGATCTTGACAACATAGAAATCGTCTGGAAGTTCAAGGACTTCCTCACTACATCAGAAGGAGAAGCCAAATGAAAGTATTTCTTTATATCCGTGTTGCCTGTGCGGATCAGCTTGCGGCGGCAAATCAGCGGGAAGAGCTGGAACGCTATGCGAAGGACAAGGGCTATGATGTAGCTGCTGCGGTTGCCGCAGACGGCATCTCCGGCGTCCATACGGAAGGCATCATGAACTTCTTGATGAACGAAGCCAAGCGTCAGGGCATCGGTACAATCCTTACCCGTGACGCTTCGCGGATCAGCCGGGACGCTTCCTCTTTCATGAGGTTTGAGCGAAAGTTCAGAGAGAATGGCATCCGGTTCGAGTATCTGTCCAAACCTGACAACGAGCTTCCGGTTACTCCGATGATGGAGGCGTTTGAGACGGCGTATAAGAAACGTCGCACAAAGAACGGCAAAAGAGCATAGAGAAAACGCAAGCCGTTCACGGGTGGTTGTCCACCTATGAACGGCTTGTAAATTCTCAAAATTTTTTTAGTCCCTACTTGACACAAGAAGACCTGTCCCGTTTCGGGCGGGAACATGTGATGATGGACTACTATCTGGAATTTCTGTTCCCAGAAAAACGGGTGCGCTACATTGCCGTTGCGGAGAATGAGGACACAGAAAAAGGGCTTTCTGATTTTGTCCCATTCAAAAACCTGTTCAATGAATGGTTTGCGAAAGATACGAGCCGCAAGGTAAAGGCCGCTTTCAAAGCGAAGTTTGCCACAGGACAGCGTATCGGAGCCTATGCTCCCATCGGGTACAGGAAACACCCGGAAATCAAAAACAAGCTGATAATTGACGAGGAAACCCGCTGGATAGTGGAGAAAATTTTTGACCTTGCTATTCATGGCAGAGGGGCGGCCAGTATCACAAGAATACTGATTGAGGAAAAGGTTCCTACGCCGGGATTTATCAACTTTCAGCGTGACGGGACTTTTGCAAACATCTATGCGGGTGCGCCGGAGGAAAAAAGCTACGCATGGACGATAGCCCAGGTCAAAAGCATTATGAAAGATGAAACCTATATCGGCCATACCATCCACTACCGGGAAACGAACATTTCCTTTAAGAACAAGCGGAGGATACGCAAGCCCCAAAGTGAATGGGTGCGGGTGGAGAACACGCAGGAGCCGATTATTAGTGAGCAGGTTTTCAATCAGGTACAGGAGCAGATAGCAAACCGCCGCAGGAAGTGCAAGGACGGTACGACTCAGATTTTTTCCGGGCTGGTAAAATGTGCGGATTGCGGCTGGTCGCTGTCCTATGGGGAGAACAGGCAGAACAGCAAGCCTTACGGCCATTATCATTGTAGCAAGTACGGACAGGGCACACGTCAATGCTCCATGCACTATATCCGCTATGATGTGCTTTACGCCTATGTCCTCTCCCGTCTGCAATACTGGTCGGGGCTGGTACAGCATGATGAAGAACAGCTCTTGAAGCGGCTGTTAAACGCCAATGACAAGGGACAGGCCGCCGCAAGAAAGAAGCAGGCTGCCGAACTGAAAAAGGCAGAGAAGCGGAAATCCGAAGTTGATACCCTGTTTGCCCGGATGTATGAGGACTGGGCGGCGGGGCGTATCACGGAATACAACTTCTCTATGCTGTCCGGGAAGTATCAAAGCGAACAGGCTGAACTGGACGAAAAGATTGAACAGCTTCAATCCGCTATCGCCACTGAAAGCCAGAACGCCGCAGACGCAGAAAAATGGATTGCCTTGATGAAAGAGTGCGTCAATCCAACAGAACTGACCGCCGAACTTTTGAATACGCTGATTGAAAAAATCGTTGTCCATGAAGCGGTCAAAGGTGAGGACGGAAGCCGGGAACAGGAGGTAGAAATCTTCTACCGCTTTATCGGCAAAATTGATTAAATGACACCAATATCTTTAACTATGTGATACCGGAAAAGGCTACCCGGATATTTCGCTTTTGCCGGCGCTTTCGGACAGCCTTGGCGTGGCGCCGGGAACGCTTCTTTTGGGCGAACTCTGCGCAAATGACGTTGTGGGAGGAAACATGAAGAAAACAAAATACGCTGTTTGCCCTGCATGCGGCAGCATTACGCTTACCACCGGGGAGGCGGAGATCACCTGCTGCGGCAGGAAACTCGCTGCCCTTGTGCCGAAGAAAGCGGATGTGGGGGAGAAACTCACCGTTGAACCGGTGGAAAACGAGTGGTATATCACGAGCGCGCACGCGATGACGAAGGAGGATTATATCTCCTTTGTGGCGTTTCAGACGGGAGACCGGGTGCAGCTTATCAAGCAGTACCCGGAATGGGATTTGCAGGTGCGCATTGAACGCCGGGGGCACGGGATGCTTCTTTGGCACAGCGCAAAGGAGGGTTTGCTGTATCAGCTGATTTAGCGGATGCGGCACGCAACGCGGGAAAACGCAAAGCCGGGCGCCGGAGGCATAACGCTTCTGCCCGGCTGTTTTTGTGCAGTGCGTTGCCGTACTTATGCATGCATTGCACCCTGCGCCTTTTCCGCAAAGCGCTGCCAGCCTCCTGCACGGAAACGCAGCACAAACAGCAGGCCGCGGAAACACTCATCCGCCGCCATGCCGATCCAAAGCCCCACAAGGCCCATGCCGAAATGCACGCCGAGCAGCCAGCCCAGCCCCACGGCGATGAACCAGGTGGAAAACAGCGCCGCGCCCACGGGGAAACGCACATCCCCTACAGCGATGAGGCATCGTACCATCGTGATGTTTACCGAACGGCCCAGCTCCAGCGCAAATTCCACAAGGATGATTTGCCGCGCAAGGGCAATTATGGCAGGATCCTGTGTAAAAATACCGAAAATCGGCGCCGCGAAAACATAAATCAGCAGGTTCAGGCTTTCCGATACCGCGATGGACGCAAGCACGGAGCGCCAAACGCGCGCCCGCACGGAGCCGAGCTCGTTGCGGCCAACGAGGTACCCAACCACGATTTGCGTTGCCTGCGCGATGGCTACGGAATAAAGGTACATGGCGTTTGCCATCATGTAGCAGTAAATTTTTGTGTTGATTGCCGCCGTGCCGAGCCGGTTCACGAACTTCATGATGGTAAGCTGCGAAAGCTGGTAAGAAAACGTTTCGCTGCCGCAGGGGAGGCTGATGGCGAGCGTGCTGCGCAGCTCCCGCACGGGGAAGGGCTTTGCAAGCAGGCGGGGCAGGAAGCGCGCATCTGTGCGTTTATAAAGGAATACGAGCGCAAGGGCGAAGCCCACAACCTTGCTCACATCCGTGGAAATTGCAGCGCCCGCTGCGCCGAGGCGCGGGAAACCGCAAAAGCCGTTGATGAGCAGCGCGTTGAGGCCGATGTTGAGTGTGTTCATTATAACGGCGGTCAGCAGCACTTCTTTTACAAGGCCATAGCTGCGCAGAATGGCGCATACGAGCATGTATGCGCCCTGCACCGCAAGGCAGAGGGTGACGAGGCGCGTGTATTCCGCCGCTTCGGCGATGAGCGTATCCGGCACGCTGATGAGGCGGAACAGCGGCTCCGGGAAAAGCAGCAGTACGGCGGAAAGCAACAGCCCAAAGAGCAGCACGAGCAGTGCCGAAACAGAGCTGACAACGCTCACACGCCGTTTGTCCCCTGCGCCGAGGGATTGCGAAGCAAGCACGGTTGCACCCGTGCAGAGCATGTTAAGCACGAGAATGGCGATGTTGATGATCTGGTTCGCATTGCCGACCGCACCAACGGAATTCTGTGAATAGCTGCTGAGCATGGCCTGATCGGCATTGCCCACAAGAAGCTGGAGCAAAAGCTCAAGAAAGATCGGCAGGGACATCATAAACACCCTGCGCGAGGTAAATTCCTTCGTTTCCATATCCCCTTCTTTTGCCGGGCGGCCCGGCGGGTAAAAACTTTTATATCACGCGCAAAAACGCGCATAAACATACGCTGTAAGCCTGAAAAAGTATAGCATTTTCAACCTGAAATGCAAGCGGTTTTTACAGAAATGCGCAAATAAAAAATGGCGTTTCCGCCATTTTTTGTCGGGGTTGGTCTGTGGGTCAGCGGCTCTTGCCGCGGCTTGTGACCGGAACGCGGTCCACCACGCGGCCGTCCCGCACGAAATAAATCGCGTCAAACAGGTTAACGGTCGTGCAGCAGTGGCCGGGGATCAGGCGCAGCTTATCTCCCGCAGCGCATCGGTTGGCGCAATGCGCCACACAGTGTTCTTCGCTCATGTTCACGGAAGCTGCGGGAAAATCTGCGAAAACGGGATTGCCCTGATCCACGCCGATCGTCTTGAGCCCCGCATCACACACCACATGCTCCGCATCCGCGCTGACCACGGTGGAAAGCAGGAACAGGCTGTGCTCGAACCCAACGCCCACGCGGTCATACGCAGCGTCCATGAAAAGGTAGGTCCCCGCCTGCACTTCCGTGTAAGCGGTGTCCGCGCCGCGCAGCTCCACGGTGCCGGTGCTCGCGCCGCTGACTTCAGGGACATCAACGCCGTTTTCATGCAGGAACGCGAGCAATTCGCGCAGCCGCCCTTCGATGCGGGCAGCCTCACGGGAGCGGCGGGCAAAATCTTCCGCATGGGAAAGCTGCCCGGCATAGGCCTGAATTCCCAGGAACGAGAGGTGCGGCGCCGCAAGGACCGCTTCTGCAAGCGCGAGCGCCTCCTGCGGCGTTGCAACGCCGCAGCGCCGCATGCCGACTTCGTATTCAACAAGGCAATGGATGGTGGTGCCGAAGGCGGCAGCTGCCGATTCCAAGGCGCGAATGTTTTCAAGCGTATCCACGCAGACGGAAAGCCGGCAGCAGCCGGCAAGGTAGCCAAGGCGCATGAGCTTTGCGGGCTCCACCACCTGATTTGCAATGAGCACATCCTCCACGCCGGACTGGATCAGGTCTTCCGCTTCGCTCAGCTTAGCGCAGGTAATCCCCTTTGCGCCGCCTGCAAGCTGCATATGGGCAATGGCGGTGCATTTGTGGGATTTATAGTGCGGGCGAAGCGCCACGCCGAGCGGACGCAGCAGATCCATCGCGCGGGTTTGATTCCGTTCAAGCACATCAAGATCGACGATGAGGGCCGGGGTTTCCAATTGTGATACAAACATGGGGATCCTCCTGTCGCAAGCGCGGTTTATTCTCTGCTCATCCTAGCACATTCTTCGGGCATGGTAAAGGGGCGGCTGCATTGAACCGCCCCGGAAAAACGACGGAATTCAGCCGGAATGCAGCTTACAGCAGCGTGCCGAGGCGGTGGATTCCCTCGCGGATCTCCTCTTTGGAGGCATTGGTGTAGTTGAGGCGGAAGGTGCGCACCGCCCTGGGCGCGGTATAGAACGGGTCGCCCGGTGCAACGGCTACCTTGCACTCCACGGCCTCATAAAAGAAATCGAGCGCAGTCTTGCCTTCCGGCAGCGTGCACCAGATGAACATGCCGCCATCCGGCCTGGTGTAAGAAACGGAAGCGGGGAAACACTCCGCCATGGCATCAAGCATGGTTTTGCACTGGCTTTCATACAGCGCGCGGATCTCGGCGATGTGGCCGTCGTAATCGTTGTGGGTAAGGTAGTCGTAAAGCACATATTGTGAAAGGACGCTTGTATGCACATCAGAGGATTCCTTTGCTGCGGCAATCGTTTCAAGCAGCTCCGCATTCTTGCACACAAGGTACCCGACCCGCATGCCGGGCGTCGCCGTTTTGGAGAAGCTGCCGAGCAGAATGCAGTTATCAAACCGGCCTGCGGCGATGTAGGGCAGCGTTTTGCCGTCAAAGCGCAGCTCGCCGTAGGGATCATCCTCAATCAGGATGACATTTTTATCCCGAATGACATGATATACGGCTTCGCGGTTTTGGACGGAGTAGGTAAGGCCGGTGGGATTCTGGAAGTTCGGCACGGTATAGATGAATTTCACCTGCGGCGCCGCAAGCGCGGAGGCAAGGCCCTCAACATCCAGCCCGTCCTCGCTGAGTGCGACGGGATGGAACGTGGGCGCATATTGCAGGAAGGTCTGGAGTGCGCCAAGGTAGCCGGGCTCTTCCACAATGACGCCGTCGCCTGGGTCCAGGGTGACTTTGGCGATGAGGTCAAGCGCCTGCTGAGAGCCGGTCGTGATGAGAATATCGGCGGCGGTCACACTAAGACCGTATTTTTCGTTGCAGCGCGCCGCGATGAATTCGCGCAGCTCCGGGATGCCGGCCGTGAGCGAATATTGGAACAGCTTTGTGCCATAGCGTTCCACGGCATGCGCCATGGATTCGCCGAGCGCTTCCATCGGGAAGGAGAGCGGGCTGGGCAGACCGCCCGAAAAGGAGATGATTTCCGGATCCTGTGTGACCTTCAGCATGCCCTTGATGAAGGAGGGCGGGAGAGCTTTAACGTTTTTACAAAGCAACTGTTGGGTAGTGGTTTCCATAGCGGATGTCCTTTCTGTAAACTCAAAAATATATCCCGGCATGCTTGCGGCATGGCGTTGACGAAATTAATAATTATAAAAAATATATTATTTTCTTTACAAAGTTTTCCTATTGTTTTTAATTCTTGTATTGAGCCTGTAACATTTGAACCATGAGCTAAAATAACTAATTTTGTATTAGGCTTAATAGCTTTTTTAATATTATTAGGTTCTATAAATCCTAAAGGAGAAGCTTTAATAAAATCAACCTTAACATTTAATGAATTAATCATTTCTGTTAAAGGACGAAGTATTGAATTATGTTCCATAGTAGAAGATATAACATGGTCTCCTGATTTTAAGATTCCTTTTATTAATATATTTAAAGAGGTAGTTATATTATTAGTAAATATAACATTCTCTGGTTTATGAAAATTAAAAAAACTAGCTAAGTTCATTCTAGCTTTTAATAATTCTCTACTACTTTCTAAGGCATTTGAATAATTTGAACGATTGGCATTTCCACCAATATTAACTAAATAATTATAAATTGAATCTGCAACAACTTTAGGTTTAGGGAAAGTTGTACTTGCATTATCTAAATAAACTTCCATAAAAAAGTCCTCCATAAATTTTTCAAATAATACTTATTTTATTATAAAATAAAGATATATTAAAACCAATAATAAATGTTTCACGTGAAACATTTTTGTTAAACAACAATTAAAAACTGTTTTAAAGTCATTCTCTTTGTTATAATATCTTTGTGAAATAAAAAAGATTAATTATAGGAGGAACAATGGAGTATTTTATAATAATATATAAAAATACCTTTGATGCAATGGAAGCAGAGCGTATTTTTAATGAAAAAGGATTTAAGTTTAAAATAATGCCAACTCCAACTTCAATAACTCAAAGTTGTGGAATATGTACAAGATTTGAAATTGAAGAAGAGGGAGAGATAAAATCCATTATTAAAGATGAAATTGTAACATATAAAAATGTATTTAGAAAAAATGAAAATGGATTTGTTCAAATAAAGTAAAGGTAGGCTGATATATAATGAATTTATTTTCAATAGATACTGATAAAACTGGAATAAGTATAGGAAAGTTTTTAATTAAGTTTTCTACAATAGAAAATATAATAAATGAATGTATAAAAATTGTTATAATATTATTTTTAATGTATCTAGCTATTAAAATAGGAAATAAGATTATTGATAAGTTTGTTAAAAATCAAATAAAAAGTAAGGCTGTATTTTCTATTAATGACCAAAAGGCTAAAACAATTGGTGGAGTTTTAAAAAGTGCATTAAAATATATAACCTATTTTGTAGGAGCAGCATTAATTTTTTCAGATATGTTTAAGGGGGTATCTGTAGCCTTAGCAAGTGTAGGTGGATTTGCAGTAGGTTTTGGAGCTCAAAGTTTAGTTAAAGATGTTATAAATGGATTTTTTATTTTATTTGAAGACCAATATGGAGTAGGTGATTATGTTACAATAGGAAAATTTAGTGGCATAGTTGAAACTATGGGACTTAGAACAACTATTATAAAAGATTTAAATGGAGATGTTCATTTAATACCTAATGGTTCAGTAACAGAAGTAACAAATCATTCAAAGGGTAATATAAGATTTTTAGTTGATGTAGAGATAGCATATGAAGAAGATATAAATAGGGCAATAGATGTTATAACTAAGGAATGTAAAATATTTGAAAAAGAAAATAAGGATATAAAAGAACCAATAGAAGTGTGGGGAGTAACCTCTCTAAATGCTTATGGTATAACAATTAGAGTTGCTGGAAGAAGTAAGCCTTTAAGTCAATGGAAAATGGAAAGAGACTTACGTAAAAAATTAAAAGAAGCAATAGATAAAGCAGGAATAGAAATTCCATATCCTAAAACAGAAATAATTAACAAAGATAAATAAAATGAGGAGGAGATTTGATGGTAGAAAACTTTAATTTAGGGGATATAATACAAATGAAAAAGAAACATCCCTGTGGAGAGTATAATTTTGAGGTTATACGTCTAGGTGCAGATATAAAGATAAAGTGTACTGGATGTGGAAGAATAGTAATGATACCAAGGTCAAAGTTTGTAAAAGGAACAAAAAAAATTATAAAGTCAGCAGTAACAGAAAATGAGGCTGATAATAATTAAAAATAAAGGAATTAAAAAGAGCAAAAAAAACTTGCAAAATACAAGTTTAGATGATAAAATGAGTACTTGAAGTCCTGCTGTATTAAATGATACAGCCGTTAAGTCCAGAGGAGGTGAATTTGATGAAAAAGTACGAAACTATATTTATACTAGACCCATCATTCGATGAAGAAGCAGTTAAGGCAAGCATCGAAAAGTTTAAGGGTGTTATAGAAAATGGTGGAGGAACAGTTGAAAATGTTGATGAATGGGGTAAGAGAAAGCTTGCTTACGAAATCGCAAAAGTAAACGAAGGTTACTATACATTAGTTAACTTTACTGCACCAGCTGAATTACCAAGTGAATTAGATAGAATATTCAGAATTACTGATGGTGTTATAAGACACATCATAGTTAAGGAAGAAGCATAGGAGGTATTGTTGTGAATAAGGTTGTTCTTGTAGGAAGATTAACAAAAGACCCTGAAATTAGAGTATTTACTAATGGTAATTCTGTTGCTAATTTCACTGTTGCTGTTAATAGAACATTTAAGAATAGAGAAGGTGTTGTTGAAGCTGACTTTATACCTGTACAAGTTACTGGACCTCAAGTTAATGTTGTTCAAAAGTATGTAACTAAAGGTAGTCAAATAGGTATTGATGGAAGAATTCAAATTAGAAGTTATGATGCTCAAGATGGAAGTAAGAGATATGTTACTGAAGTTATAGCTGATAGAATTGAGTTAATGGGTTCTAGAAGAGATAATAATGAGAGTAGTCCAGTTAATGCTTATGTTGATACAACAAGTTCTGTTTATATGGATCAACCAAGTCCTGAAACAGGAGTAGATGTTAGTAATGACGACCCTTTTAAAGATTTTGGTAGTGAAGTATCACTTAGTGATGATGATTTACCATTTTAGTAAAGGAGGAATAAATAATGAAAGAATTTTATCCTAGAAAAAAGAAGATATGTCAAATGTGTGCTGGAAAAAGCGTTGATTATAAAGATGTACCTATTATAACTAAGTATATTAATGAAAAAGGTAAAATTTTACCTAGAAGAATGACTGGTGCTTGTGCATTACATCAAAGACATATAGCTAGAGAAGTTAAAAGAGCTAGATTTATGGGATTAATTCCATTTGTAAAGTAACACTAATGTGTTATTTTTTTTGTATAAAAAAAGACTAATCGTTGTCTTTTATAATACCGATTAGTCTTATAAGTTGTAATATTTCGGCAAGTGTGCTTGCAACATATGTTAAAGCTGCAGCTGTTAGCATATTTTTTGATAAGTTTTCTGTTCTATCTGTTGTTAAGTTAAGACTTTTTAGTTCTTTTATTGCTCTTTTTGATGCGTTTATTTCTACTGGTAAAGTTATTATTTGAAATAATACGCCAGCACCTACTGCGAATATTCCAAAGTATACTAAGTTCATGTATTCAAGTAGAAAACCTAAAAATATTACTATGTATGATATTCTATCTAAAAAGCTTACTACTGGGAATATTGCGTGCCTTATTTTTAAGAATGTGTATCCTTCTTTATCTTGTATAGCGTGTCCTACTTCATGTGCTGCAACTGATGCGCTTGCAACTGAGTTACCGTGATATATATCTTTAGATAACTTTATTACTTTTCTAGTTGGGTCATAATGATCAGTTAGTGTTCCATTTGTTTCAACCACTAGTATGTTGTTTAAACCATTTTTATCAAGTATGTTTCTAGCTACATCATATCCTGTAGTGTCACTTCTAAATTCAATGTTAGATGTTTTTTTATAAGTTACTGTTATATATAACTGTGATATAAGAGGTAAACTTATTATAAGTATTATTAATAATAATTCCATATTTTCACTTCCTTAGTAATATTATATCATAAATTTTGTGTTACTTCATTAAAGTTCACTAAGTTTTCATTTATTAAGTTGTTTATGTTTTTAGCATTTTCTTCTAAATAGTTAGATTTTTCTATTATTTTTTCTATTTGTTCATTTGTTAGATTTTTATTTTGTTTAGTTATTATTTTCTTTATTGTGTTTTTGGAAAGTGGATTGAATGAGAGAATGTTTTTATTTGTTTGTTTTTCTATGAAACCAATTTTAGACTTATTTGATTCTTTTGTTGTTTTAATTATTATAGTATTTTCAAAATTGATTGTCTCATTATTGTTAAGAGTTAGTTTGCCAGTGCTTGTAATGGTGTTAAATAAGGCTTTTATAGTAGGGTGGGTATAGTTATAGTCTTCTAATAGAATTATCGAAACAGGGTGGTGTTTTAGGCTTTCAAATGGTGTGTTTTTTTCGTTATATCCAACATATCCTGCTGATGAACCAATTAGTTTTGTAATGCTAGTGCTTGTTATGTAGTCTTTCATATTTAATGTTATTAGATGTGTTTTTAAGTAGTTAGATAGTGTATTTACTAAGTAAGTTTTTCCTGTTTTAACAGGACCATTAAGTGATATAGTGAGTGGTAAGTTACTAGTACTTTTTGTGAAAGAAATTAATTTATTTGTAATGTTATCTATTATATGATCTTGATCAAATATATTTTGTTTTAGGTACTTATTTAAATCTATAAAATAGTTAGGGTTAGATAGTTCAAATATATTTGAGTTTGTTTTTGTTTCTAGTACTTCTTTTAAAATTGTTTTTGTTACTATGTTTTTTTTGCTTTTATTAGTATTTTCTTTTAGTTTATTTTCAAGGGTAGTTATTTCTTTTTTTAGGGTTAGTGCTTTTGTTAAGTTGTTTTCTAATATACATTTATTTTTCTTTTCAGTAAGAACTGATATTTTATTTTTTATTTTATAATTTGTTGTCTTTTTTTCCATAAGAGATGTTACAGCTGATATTTCGTCTAGTATGTCTATTGATTTATCTGGATTATGTTTATTTTTTATGTATTTGTTTGATAGTTTTGCAGTTAATTCAATAATGTTATTTGGTATTTTAACGTTGTGGTATTTTTCATAATTAGGTTTTATTTTTTTTAGAATGTATAGTGTTTCTTCATAATTGGTTTCATTTATTAAAAGTGGCTCAAATCTTCTATCTAAAGCTTTGTCTTTTTCTATGGAGTTAGTGTATTCTTTTAGAGTAGTTGCGCCTATAAGTGAGAGTTTTCCTCTTGCTAGGGCGGGTTTTAATATGTTTGAAGCATCAATTGCCCCTTCAGCTCCACCTGCACCTACTAGAGTGTGAATTTCATCTATAAATAGTATTAAGTTATCGTTTTTTTCAAACTCGTTAATTAGTTTGGTTAATTTTTCTTCAAATTCTCCACGATATTTAGTACCAGCTATCACTGAAGATAAGTTTACTTCATATATGGTTTTTCCTTTAAGGAAATTAGGCACTTGGTTTTTAGTAATACGTCTAGCTAGTTCTTCAACTACTGAGGTTTTACCAACACCAGCTTCTCCTAGTAGAAGTGGATTGTTTTTGTTTTTTCTTTTTAGTACTTCTATAACTCTTGTTATTTCCTTTTCTCTTCCTATAACTGGGTCAAATTCATTATTTAATGCTAGTTTGTTTAAATTTCTACCAATTGTTTTTAATATACTGTTACTTGAAATTGTGTTAGTTGTTAATATACTTTTTTTTAGACTTTCTATGTCTATGTTAGTTTTTATGAGAGCTTTATAACATAATGTGTCTTTGTTAGATAATATTTCGTTAAATAATAAATTTAGAGTTATTTCGTCATCTATATTTTCTAAAGACAGTATTACACTTTCAATAGAACTTAATAGTTCTTTACTATAAAATAAATATTTATTAGATTGTTCTTTTGGTAAGTAAGATTTTATTTCTTCTAGTTTTATTTTGTATTTCTCTAGTATTTTTGATAATGAATTGTAATTAGATAGCATACTCATTATAAAATGAATAGAATTAATATTAGAACTATTAAGACTTTCAGCAATTAATTCACTACTCTTTAATATTCTTTTTAATTCTTCTGTATAGTTATTCATATACACCTCTTTCATAATATATGATATATTGAGTGTTTTTATAAAATAATATACAAAAAAAGAACTTTTTTGTTAAAGTTCTAATTTTATATATGAGATTTTACTATTACTAGAAGTATTATTATAATAAATATTACAAGAAGTAATTCAAGTACTAGTTTCCAACTCTTCTTTAGCCAGTCTTTGTAGTTGATGTCTAAGCTTGTTAAACCTAAAATCAATAATGTTGAA
>ERZ824600.3999-NODE-3999-length-13427-cov-4.929330_pt1 | contig 13427 bp, 10 predicted proteins | sample MGYA00519933_ERZ824600 | MGnify/ENA primary metagenome ERZ824600 (study PRJEB31778, sample SAMEA3449178) | human gut metagenome | biome: human gut; feature: human-associated habitat; material: faeces | place: United Kingdom | collected 2010/2012 ... | reverse complement strand
TACCAAAAGAAATGGCTCTAGAACTATTTAAACCACATGTTATTCATGAAATAGTTGAAAGAGAACTTGCTCACAACATAAAAGGTGCTAAAAAATTAATTGATGCACAAGATGAAAGAATTTGGGATATTGTTGAAGATGTAATTCACGAACATCCAGTAATGTTAAATCGTGCACCTACACTTCACAGATTAGGTATTCAAGCATTTGAACCTAAACTAGTTGGTGGTAAAGCCATGAGACTACATCCTCTAGTATGTACAGCATTCAACGCTGACTTCGATGGAGACCAAATGGCTATACACGTTCCACTTAGTGAAGAAAGCCAAGCAGAAGCAAGACTATTAATGCTAGGTGCAAACAATATCTTATCACCAAAAGATGGAAGTCCAATTGTTACTCCAGGACAAGATATGGTATTAGGTAACTATTACTTAACTCTTGAAATTGCTGGACTTGAACATGAAGGTAAAGCATACAAAAATTCTAACGAAGCCTTAATGGATTATGAAAGAAGAAATATAACTTTACATACAAGAATATGTATTCCTGCTAAAAGTTTTAAACATAAAGTATGGACAGATGAAAATACTGAAAAATATTTAGTAACTACACCTGGTAAAATTATATTTAATGAAATACTTCCAGATGCATTTCCTTATGTAAATGAAGCAACAAAAGAAAACTTTGAAGGATTAACACCTGATAAATACTTCCTAGAAAAAGGAACTGATTTAGTTAATGCTGTTAAAGATATGCCAGTGGTAAAAGGATTTGTAAAGAAGGACTTAGAAAACTTAATTGCACAAATATTTAAGAGATTTAAAACAACTGAAACAAGTATATTCCTAGATAAGTTAAAGAATCAAGGATTTAAATATAGTACTTTATCTGGTATAACATTTAGTTTAAGTGATATTCCAGTATCAGATTTCAAAGAAAAGATTATAAACGAAACACAAGATACAGTAAATAAAGTAAATAAACAATTTAATCGTGGATTAATAACTGATGAAGAAAGACATAGAAAAGTAGTTGATTTATGGCTTGCTGCTACTAAAGATGTACAAAAAGCCGTAATGGATGAAATGGATAGAGAAAAAGATAGTAACCCACTAGCAATGATATTTACATCTAAAGCTCGTGGTAATGCTTCTCAATTAGGACAACTTAGTGGTATGCGTGGTATAATGGCTAAACCAGATGGTGAAGAAGTAGAAATTCCTATTACTGCATCATTTAAAGAAGGTCTAGATGTTCAAGAGTTCTTCTTAAGTTCTCACGGATCACGTAAAGGTACAGCAGATACAGCACTTAAAACAGCTGATGCTGGTTACTTAACACGTAGACTTGTTGATGTTGTACAAGACTTAATAATAAAAGAAGAAGACTGTGGTACTATTCAAGGACTTGAAGTTAGTGCATTTGTAGATGACAAGTCTGGTAGTGTACTAGAAAGTTTTGAAGAAAGAATAGTAGGAAGATTCACAAATCAAAAAGTAATAAATCCTGAAACTAAAGAATTGATTGTAGATAAAGGAGAATTAATTACTGAACAAATAGCAAAAAAGATTATTAAAGCCGGAATTGAAAAGATAGAAATAAGAAGTGTCTTAACTTGTAAGACAGTTAATGGATTATGTCAAAAATGTTATGGTAGAAACCTTGCAACTGGTAATGTAGTTGAAGTAGGTGAAGCAGTAGGTATTATGGCTGCACAAAGTATTGGTGAACCTGGTACACAACTTACAATGCGTACATTCCATACTGGTGGTGTTGCAGGAGCAGATGATATAACTCAAGGTCTTCCTCGTGTAGAAGAATTATTTGAAGCAAGAATTCCAAAAGCTAAAGCTACTATTGCTGAAATAAGTGGTAAAGTAACTAAAATTCAAGAAGAAAAAGGTAAATACAAGATTTACATTACAAATGATGTTGAAGTTAGAGAACATGTAACACTTTATAATGCTAAATTAAGAGTAGAAAAAGGACAAACTGTTGAAGCAGGTCAACCATTAACTGAAGGAAGTATAAGTCCTAAAGAATTACTTGCTGTAACAGATCCAACTACTGTACAAGAATATATCTTAAGAGAAGTTCAAAAAGTTTATAAATCACAAGGTGTTGACGTTTCAGATAAACATATAGAAACTGTTGTAAAACGTATGATTAGTAAAATTCGTATTGTTGATGCTGGAGACACAGACTTTGTTGAAGGTACAAGTGTATCTCTAAGAGAATTTGGTGAAAGAAATAAACCATATATCTTAGAAGGTAAAATACCTGCAACTGGTAAGGCTGTAATGTTAGGTATAACAAAAGCAAGCCTAGAAACAGATTCATTCCTAAGTGCTGCATCATTCCAAGAAACAACAAGAATATTAACAGATGCTGCAGTAAGAGGTAAAATTGATCACTTAAGTGGATTAAAAGAAAATGTTATCTTAGGTAAACTAATACCTGCAGGAACTGGTGCTAAACAATATAGAGACATCGAACTAGAACTTCAAAAAGAATTCTTAAGTGATGATCCAACTGAAGCTTTAGAAGAAACATTTATGGCTGAAACAGAAAATAAGACTGATGAAGTAATAGATGAAGTTAACGAAGAAGCTAAAGAAGAAATACTAAGTGAAGAAGAGTAAAATCTTCTTCATTTTTAAATTAGCAATTTTATATTGAATTATTAACTATTTTTTGATAGCCCATTAACTTAACTGTGTCTAACGAATAATTCACTTCTATTTTTTGTATATATTTGTATATAAATAAATGTAAAGTAAATAATATAACTATAGAAAAACTTAATGTTTTCTAGTAAAATTATTACTATAGGAGATGGTTTTATGAAATTAGAAGGAAAAGTTGCAGTTGTAACAGGTGGTTATAAAGGAATTGGAAGAGGTATTACTGATACATTTGTTAAATATGGTGCTAAAGTAATTGTACTTGATTATGATGAGTCTGTTCTTAGTATGGAAAATGATAATGTTTTACCATTTGTGGTTGATATAAGAGATAAAGAAAGTGTAGAAAATGCAGTTAAAAAAGGAGTAGAAAAGTTTGGGAAACTAAGTATTATTGTTAATAATGCAGGGATTTGTAAATTATTTAGTTTTGAAGAAATGACTGATGACATTAGAAATTTACACTTTGGAATAAATATAAATGGAGTATGGAACACAACCAAAATATGTTTAAGTTACATGAAAAAAGAAGAAGGTAGTTCTATAATAAACATGAGTAGTGTAACTGGTCCGATGGTCTCTGATCCAGGAGAAGTTGCTTATGCAACCAGTAAAGCCGCTGTTTTAGGGTTTACTAAAAGTTTAGCTGCTGATTTAGCAAAATATAGTGTTCGTGTGAACTGTATTATGCCTGGTTATATTTTAACGCCTATGGTAAATGGTATGTCAGAAGAAACTGATAAAGAAAATCCAAGAGAAGTAATAGATAGTATTGCATCTGCTATCCCATTAAAAAGACTTGGTTTACCAGAAGAAGTAGGAGAACTAGCATCTTTCCTAGCAAGTAGTGAAGCAAGTTATATAACTGGACAAGGAATAGTAATAGATGGAGGAAGTACTCTTCCTGAAACTTCAAGTATGGGGGTATAGTAACTTTAAATAGTTACTTTTTTTTATGCATATTAAACTTTTAATAACATATAGTTAAATGAAAATAAAGGAGTGAATATATGGATAAAAAGGAAATATTAGAGAGTATAAGTAATAAAGGTAATGGAGAAATATACCTAGGAGTAGTGGGTGCAGTAAGAACTGGTAAAAGTACATTTATCAAGAAAGTAATTGAAACACTTGTTGTACCTTATGTAACGGATGAAAGCGAAAAGAAAAGATGCATGGATGAAATACCACAAACTTCAGGTGGGAAACAAATAATGACCGTTGAACCAAAGTTTGTTCCATCAAGTGGTGCTAACATAAAAATAGAAGAATTTACAACAAATTTCAAACTAATTGATTGTGTCGGATTTGTAACACCAGAAAGTATTGGTTACACTGACCCAGATGGACATGAAAGAATGATTAAAACCCCATGGTTTACAGAAGACTTGCCATTTGTAGAAGCAGCTACTATCGGAACAGAAAAAGTAATTAAAGACCACAGCACTATAGGAATTGTTGTAACAACTGATGGAAGTATCTTAGATATGGGAAGAAACAACTATGTAAATGCTGAAGAAAAAGTAGTTAACGAATTAAAAAACATTAATAAACCATTCATAATAATAATGAATTCAATTCATCCAAACAGTCCTGAAACAAGAGACTTAACTAACGAACTTAAAACTAAATACGATGTACCAGTAATACCTATTAGTGTAACAGATATGACAGAAAAAGATATCATTTACATTCTAAAAGAGGCTTTATATGAGTTCCCAGTTGAAGACATAGAAGTAAACATTCCAGACTGGGTAGAAGTACTAAATAAGGATAATGAAATCAAAAAAACTTACATCAGTGCGATGAAAGAATGTGTAACAAGTGTAGATAAACTAAGAGACATTGATAACATAAATTTAAATTTTGAACAAAAAGACATCATAAGTAATGCATACATATCAAACCTTAACACAAATACAGGAAGTGTAACAATAACTCTAGAAGCACCTGAAGAATTATTTGATGAAGTACTTAAAGAAACAATGGGAGTAAGTATTACAAAAAAGAGTGACTTATTAAGAGTATTTATTGACTACAAAGAAGGTAAAAGTGAGTATGAAAGTATTAAGTCTGCTTTAAAACAAGTTTATACTACAGGTTATGGTATAGTGTTCCCAAAACTAGAAGATATGAAATTAGAAACACCTGAAATAATCAAACAATCAGGAAGATATGGTGTAAAACTAAAAGCCTTAGGTAGTTCAATTCATATGATAAAAGTAGATGTAGAAAGTACTTTTGAACCAATAATAGGTACAGAAATGCAAAGTAAAGAACTTATTGATAACTTAATGAAAGATAAAAATAACGAAAGCATATGGAAAAGTGAAATATTTGGAAGAAGTTTGGAAGTAATTGTTCAAGAAGGAATACAAGCAAAATTAAATATGGTACCAGAAAGTGTTAGATATAAACTAGGTACTACTATAACAAAAATTGTAAATAAAGGAAGTAATAACTTAATAGCTATTGTATTATAATAATTTTTTCTATATAATTATATCAGGAGGTGTGATTTTATGGGATTAGACTACGAATATTACGATATGATCGATAGTGGATTTGGTGTTTCTAGTAGTTCAACAACATGGATGATAGTAGCATTTATCTTAGCAGTAGTTGGAGGTATACTAACTTACTTCTTATTCCTAAAAAAAGATAATAATAAATTCACTGGGTTTGTAAACTACTTATATGAATTCTTATCTTTCAAAAAGATGTGGTTAGAAACTATATTAAAAGTATCTTATTTAATACTTACAATATATATAACACTTATGTCTTTTGAACTAATTGGTAAAAGTTTTATAGCATTCTTACTAACTTTAGTATTCGGAAATATCATATTAAGAGTAGTATATGAGTTATCACTTATATTATTAACAATATGTAGGAACACAACTGAAATTAACAAAAAACTTAAATAGAAAATGTAAATTATACATTTTCTATTATTCTTTGTACAATAGAAAATACTAAATAATAAAAAAATTAAGAAAATAATAAAAATCTATTTGCAAATCTAAAATTTTATAGTAAAATGAAGATGTAAGCATAAATATGTGCTTAGTAAAAAAATTTAAATGGAGGTAAATAATATGACTAAAAATGAATTAGTAGAATTCATCGCAGCAAAAGCTGGTTTAACAAAAGCAGATGCTAATCGTGCTTTAGAAGCAACTTTAGAAGGAATTCAAACTGGTTTAAAGAAAGAAGGAAAAGTTACTTTAGTAGGATTTGGTACATTCAGTGCTAAGAAAAGAGCTGCTAGAGAAGGAATTAATCCTTTAACTAAACAACCATTAAAAATAGCTGCTAAAACTGTTGCTAGTTTTAAAGCTGGAAGCAAACTTAAAGATGCTTTAAATTAAGAAAAGTCTTTTTGACTTTTTTTTTAGTCATTAATTAATTATGAAAAAGGAAATATTAAGTGTTTTAAATAAAATTGAAAATAATGGTTTTGTAGCATACATAGTAGGTGGGTATGTAAGAGATTACTTATTAAAGTTACCTTTAACAGACGTGGATATAATTACAAATGCAACACCAAAAGACTTGAGTGAAATATTTGATAATATTAAAAAAACTTATATAGAATATGGTTCAGTTAAATTATATATAAATAATCAAATAATAGATATAACTAGTATGAGAAAAGATTTATTATATAAAAATAATAAACCAGTTGAAATAGAATATACTAATGATGTTGAAAGTGATTTAAAAAGAAGAGACTTTAGAATTAATTCAATATGTATGAATAGTGAAGGAAAAATATTTGATTATTTAAATGGGAAAGAAGATATTCATAATAAGTTAATTAAAACTATTGGAAGTACAAACGTTAGATTATATGATGATCCGGTTAGAATACTTAGAGCTATTAGGTTCGCTATTATATTAGATTTTAATTTAGATGAAGAAATACTTAATTTTATTAAAAATAATAAGGATTTATTAAAGAGTATAAGTTATACAAGAAAAAAACAAGAGTTAGAAAAAATACTTACATCTAAAAATGCAGTTAAAGGTTTAAATTATTTAAAAGAATTAGAATTGTTAGATGAATTAGAGATAAAATATGATAAAATAGTTAATGTTTCTGATATATTAGGAATGTGGGCTCAAATGGAGTTTAGTTTAAAATATCAATTTACGAAACAATCTTTAACAATTATTAATCAAATTAAAGAAATAGTTAGTTATGGTAAAATAGATAGTTATGTACTACTAAAATATGGATTATATGTTAGTTTAGTTGCTGGAGAAATATTAGGCTATAGTAGAGAAGATATTAATAAAATGGATAAACAAATGCCTATTCATAAGATAAGTGATGTTAAAATTAACAATATTGATATAATGAATTTATTAGGTATTGATGGATCACCTAAGTTAAGAGTTATTTATGATGATATTGTAGATGAAATTCTTAGGGGAAAAGTAAAGAATAATAAAAGGGATATTAAGAAATACATAATAAAAAAATGGATGTGATAGTTAGATGAATAGTAGTTTTTTAGAACAATATGTTAAAGCTAAAGATTATGTTTTAAGAAAAGAACTATTTCCTTTAATATGGGAATATAAACTTAATTTAGAAGAAGTTCTTTTATTAATATATTTTATGAATGAGGATGTACCTACTTTTGATGTGGAACAAATTAATAAAATAACAATGATTAGTGTTAATAAGATTTTAGATTCTTTTACTAGTTTAACTAATAAAGGATTAATATCTATTGATGTTATTAAAGAAAATAGTGGAGTTAAAGAGGTTGTTAATCTTGATCCTATTTATAAGTGTATGATTGATGGATTAATGAAGAATAATAAAAAGGTGGTTAACAATAACATATTTGAAAAATTTGAAAAGGAATTTTCGAGAACTTTATCTCCAATGGAGTATGAAATAATTAATGATTGGCTTGATAAAAATATTAGTGAAGAGTTGATATTAGGTGCTTTAAAAGAAGCTACATATAATGGGGTAAATAATCTAAGATATATTGATAAAATAATTTATGAGTGGAATAAAAAGGGATTTAAAAATATGGAGGATGTAAATAATCATTTAAGAAATAGAAATACTTCTGATAAAAGTGTAAAAGAAATAAGTGATTATAATTGGTTAGATGAATAAGGAAATTTATGATATTTTAGATTATTATATACCTAATCCGAAGTGTGAACTTGATTATAATAGTCCGTTTGAGTTATTAATAGCAACTATTTTAAGTGCACAATGTACTGATAAAAGAGTTAATATTGTTACAAAAGAATTATTTAGTAAGTATGATATTTATGGTCTTGCTAAGGCTAATAAGAAAGACATAGAAAGTATTATTAGATCATGTGGATCTTATAATAAAAAAAGTGATTATATAATTAATGTTAGTAAAAGAATATTGAGTGATTATAATGGAATAGTTCCAAATGATAGAAAATATTTAGAATCATTACCTGGTGTTGGGAGAAAGACTACTAATGTTGTTCTTAAGAATATTTATAATGAGCCTAGTATTCCAGTAGATACGCATGTTGAAAGGGTGTCTAAAAGACTTGGATTTGCTAAAACAAATGATTCGGTTAGCATAATTGAAAAAAAGTTAATGAAAAAGATTTCGAAGGAAAAATGGAATAGAGTTAGTGAACAAATTCTTTTATTTGGTAGATATTATTGTAAAAGTGTTAATCCAAATTGTGATGGATGTAAATTTAAAAGTTATTGTAAGTATAAGAAAAACAGTTAGAAATTTATCTAACTGTTTTTTTAACACCCTGCTTTTAGTGTTCTTTGAATTGTTTTACTTGATTTTCCATTATATATTGCTTTATGAGTTAAGATATAACTTGTAGTACAATCCATTGATGTAACATTACATTCTTCACCAGTTAATTCTTCAAGACATGTTGTTGTATATGATGCTTTATCACTTATATCATTATTATTTGAGTGAACTTTTAATGGTTTATTATTTTTAATGAAATTATAATATTCAGCAACGGTCATGCTTGATGCACCGTTAAGTTCAACTGAAATATTTTCGTCTGGATTGTCATTTATAGCATTTACAGTAACTGTTATTGGATCTGATGCGTTATTTTTAAAGATTGAATATGCTGATTTTACCATAAATGTTGTGTTATTAGTAATTGTACCAGTATATGTATAAGTTGTTCCAGTAGAGAAGGCTACATAGTTATAACCACTACCATTATTTACATATATGTCATAACCAAAGTTACCAATATTTGCTGCATTATATTCTTTACGTTTACCTAAATATTTTTCAGCCCATACTCCATAATTTTCTTTAAAGTAATTATCTAGGAATGTATCACTTACTGCATCAGGTGTATCAATACCATTCCATGTTAGTGTTACAATGTTAGTTCCAGAAACATAATCGGCTTTAATATTTGTTGGAGCAGATAATTTACTAAATCTTGTTGATTCTGTATCAGGAACTGTTCCTTCTTTGAAATATTCAACACTCTTTAGATTTTCAGGTGTATATTCACTTGCTAATTGAATTGGATTTGTTTCTAATTCAATTGTTGCAGTAACGACTGATGCTGGTTTAGTAAATATTTTATTAGTACTATTAATTTTAGATGTTAATTGTCTTACAATAGCTTTTTTGACGGCGTTTGCTGTTGTTGATGTAAGACATGTGTTTCCTTTATTTTCATCATATCCAACCCATACTGCGTATGAATATTCTGGAGTATATGTTACTTGCCATGAGTCACCGATAATATTTCCTTTAACTGTACATCCTTTTTTGGTAGCTGCTGGAATTGTTGATGTACCTGTTTTACTTGCTACTTCAGTGCCACTTTTTGATCCGGCTGATACTTCACCACTTTTAACTGCATAAGTTAATATTGCGTTAATCATATAAGCTGTTGAATCACTCATAACTGTTCTTTTTTCTGGTGTTACAGTATAAATTTCACCGGTATCTAAAAATTCAATTTCGGTAAATGAATATGGTTCTATATAAACGCCACCTCTTGCAAATGTGGCATAAGCCGCTGACATTTGTAGTGGGTTAACTCCGTTAAATCCACCGATACTATGGGCTTCATTAATATATCCGTTTTCGTATTCTGGTGTAATTCCTAAACCAGTTACGAATGTTTTGATTTGATTTTGAGATAATTGTTGAAATGCATATAAGGCAGGAATATTTCTTGAAGATGCTAGAGCAGTTTTAATAGTCATTATACCTTTATATCGATTATCCCAGTTTTTAATATATCCGCCATTACTATAAGTATATTCATCATCAACAACCATTTGACCAGTACTCCAATTTAGATATTCGATTGCTGGACCGTAGTCAAAAATTGGTTTAGCAGATGATCCTGGATGACGTTTAATCATTGTAGCATAGTTATAATTTCTTTCATCATTTTTACGATTGGCACCAACAGCGACAATTGCTCCTGTGTTAACATCAGTAACAGCAACACCAGCTCTGATATATTCGTTTGGCCATTTTAAATTTTTATTTGTTCCAGCATATAAATCATTTAAGACGTCTTGTTTTGATTGAATCATAGTTGATTTAATTTTCATTGGAACAATATATGGATTTTTACCAGTTCTTTTAATTACTTCTTCAACAACAGTATTAATAAATCCGATATTTTTGTTATTAGATCTACTACCGTTATAAATCATATCTTTAACTTTAATTGATTTTGCAATTTCACATTCTTCGTCATTAATGTAACCATGACGTTTCATTAAGTTTAATACTTGGTTTCTTCTTGCTTCGGCTTTTTCAGGATAATTGATTGGATTATAAGCAGATGGGGCTTGGAATAATCCAACAAGTAGAGCAGCTTCAGCTAAATTAACTTCACTAATTGATTTATTAAAGTAAGTTTGAGCAGCTTGTTCAATACCAAAAGCACTACTTCCTAAATCAGGAATATTTACATAAAATTCAATTAATTGTTCTTTTGTATAAGTTTTTTCTAATTTAAATACAGACATATACATATCGGTAAATTTACGAACTAATCCTTTAATACCACTTGATTCATAACCATTATATCTTTGTTTAGCAATTTGCATTGTTAAAGTAGAAGCACCACCGGCACCACTTTGACCTAAAACTTGACCAATAGATGCTTTTATAAATCTGGCTATGTCAACACCATGATGCTGGAAGAATCTTGAATCTTCTGTAGCTACTAGAGCATCAACGAATACCTCAGGTAAATCATCATAAGTAACTCTTTGTCTATTTTCAGTACCAAGTCTGGCAATTTCATTATTTTCAGAATCATAAACTATGGATGCTTCTTTAGTATATAGGTTATTAGCATCGAAATCAGGAGCAGATATTACAATATATATTGCAAATGCGAATCCGAGAATAAATACCGATACTAGTATAAGCATGATAATTATTAGGATCTTTTCTCCTAAATTACCTTTTTTAAACCTTCTTTTAAAAGCACTTAAATTACCTTTATCATTAGATTTAATATTTGTTTTTTTAGTTCTTTTCTTTATTTTAATCTTTTTCATTTTTTATTTCTCCTTTAAAATAAACATTATCAAGTGTGTTAATATAATTTAATATTGGATTATAACTATATTCAATTTGATAACCTTTTTCTTCTATATAAGAGTAGGGAATACTTTTTTTATTATTATTTTCAATAAAATCTATAATATCTTCGCCTTTAAGTAAAAATACTTTATTTTGAATATCTATAAGTAAGAATGTAATACCTTTGTGTTTAATTATCGTCTTCATATGTTTTAATTGATGAGGATGAATATTTGATAAAGGAAAAGAATTTAAATTAAGAGTCTTTTTTGCATCAAAATCAATATACTTTCCTTTATATAAGCCGACATAATCTAAAGTAGATTTTTGATTTAAGTATCCTTCAACTTTAGGTATATCATTAGTATATGTTACTTTCTTTATTTTAACAGGTGTAGGTTTCTTATAAATCACAGCAATGTCTTCATTTAAATAATAGTTATTTGCTTCATTAATAAGAGTTTCTAAATCCATTCCTCTATTGGCAAATGATATATTCTTTTTAACTTTCTTTTTAATATTATTTGGATATAACAATACGTATCACCCATTAATAATTATACTTTAGGTTTAAGATTTTTTCTACAAGTTTGCAATTTTTTAACATCTTTATTATAATTAAAGTGTAAACTAAGAGTTTATTTGATTGAATTGAGGAAATTATATGAAAATTGAAACAAGTAATTTAGAAGTTATTGCTATAAGAACAAGTCAGTATCCAACAGATAATAAGCCAGAATTTTTATTAGTAGGGAGATCTAATGTTGGTAAAAGTAGTTTTATTAATACGATGATTGGTAGAAAAAACTATGCTAAAACTAGTGCAACTCCTGGTAAAACTCAAACTTTAAATTTTTATTTATGTAATAATTCATTTTATTTAGTTGATGTTCCGGGATATGGTTATGCAAGTGTTAGTAAAGCAACTCAAAAAAAGTTTGGTTTAATGATTGAAGAATATTTAAAAACTAGAAGTAATTTAAAGAATGTTTTTATGATAATTGATGGAAGAAATAAACCAACAGAAAATGATGTATTAATGTATAATTATTTAAAATATTATAATATACCAGTAACTATTATCGCTAATAAATATGATAAAATAAGTGTTAATAATAGAGAAAAAACTTTAAAAAATATTACTAATATATTAAAACTTAATGAAGATGATAAGATAATTTATTTTTCTTCAGTAAATAAAAAGGGAAGAGATGAAGTAGGCAAGATTATTGCTGAATATTTAAAATAATATGGACTTAAATAAGGATTTAAAATATATAAAGAAGAAATATGGTGAAAAAATGATGCATTATTGTAGGGAATGTTTTCCTACAATTTTAAATGTGCCGGGAAAATTAGTGGAAATATTAAATACCCATTTTTATTGTGTTAGGGACAGTTTATATATAGACATTGTGAATAATCATAAAGAAGAAGAATTTAATGACTATATTTATAGCAGGGCAGGGTTAAAAAATGAATATGATATTAAGAATGTAAGTAAAACACCTAAAGAATTATTAAATGATGTTGGTTATGACTTTTATGAATGTAAGAGCGTAGAAGATATTATGAATTTCAAAAAATATTTTGCTTCAAAGGAAGATTTATGTACTTTTTGGAGTCCTGATTCGAGATTAAAAAGGTTTTTTGTTTTCTTTGCGGTTAAGAAAAATGTTTTAGATATTAAAAGAGAAGACTTTATTATTCCTGATAGAGAAGATGAATATGGAACTAGTGTAATTTCAATTCAGTTTACAAGAGATAAATATAATCATTTATCAATTAAAAACCGTTATAATGAATCGGTTAATAATCCAGATTCTACTTTTGATAATAATTTAGATAATATTGTACCGGAATTAACAATGAGTTTTTATAAGACTTATGGAATTAAAGAAGTATATTTTGAAAATGCTGAATTTCAAATGGAAAATTATATAAGTGTTAATGAAGAATATTTTAAATTTAACTATAAATTAAATGATATATATTATTGTACAAATAATGTAATAGTTGATAATAATAATGTGATTAGATATGATCCTGAAAAATATATAATAATGGATTATTTTATAATTGATTTAGTTAATAAAAAGGTAGATGTTTATGATAGCAAACTAAGAGATAGTTTTAGTGAAGTAATTGGCAAAATTAAAAA
>ERZ824600.3996-NODE-3996-length-13434-cov-4.344495_pt1 | contig 13434 bp, 10 predicted proteins | sample MGYA00519933_ERZ824600 | MGnify/ENA primary metagenome ERZ824600 (study PRJEB31778, sample SAMEA3449178) | human gut metagenome | biome: human gut; feature: human-associated habitat; material: faeces | place: United Kingdom | collected 2010/2012 ... | reverse complement strand
TAACTGGTATAATAATAACTTATCAAGTTACTCAAAATATATAAGTACAGAAGCCATATATTGTAATGATAGAGAGTTAGTACCGGAGTCAACTTATAAAACAGATGGCACAACTTTCTACTATGCACCATTTGGAAGACTTAATACAAATAAGACACCAACGTATAACTGTACAAATATTAAAGATGCATTTTCAGGAAGTAATAGTGAAGCAAAATTAACATACCCAATAGGATTAATGACAGCAGATGAAATAGCATATGCTGGAGGAAAAGCGATCACAAGCTTACCTAGTCCATATGCATGGTATTATCTAAATAGTGCAGGAGGAAGTATAACAGGAAGTACTATATGGTGTTCCTTGTCCCCTAGCTACTGGCTTGGCTCTTTATCGGGTGTTTGGGTCGTCTATGGTTTTGGTCTCCCTGGCTACTTGAACGGCAACAGCGTGGCCGACACCTATGCCGTGCGTCCTGCCATTTCTCTCAAATCTTGTATCAAATATAGTACAGGAAATGGTACAGCGAATAATCCTTATACAATTGAAGAAATTTCAAGTGGATGCTAAAGCAATCAAAAGTATACATACAGAAATGTAAAGTATGTATATTTTTTTTTGTTTATAGTGTAAAATTATATATGAGGAGGGATAATATGCTTGAACTTAAGAATGTAAGCAAGTTTTATTATAAAAAGGGAATTGTATCAAGTGGTATAAGTAAAGTAAGTCTTAAATTTGATATGGGTGAATTTATTGCTATTACTGGAGAAAGTGGGAGTGGTAAGTCTACACTTTTAAATGTTATAAGTGGACTTGATACTTATGAAGAAGGAGAAATGTATGTAAATGGTGAAGAGACTAGCCATTATAATGAAGAAGATTATGAAGATTATAGAAAGAAATATATTGGTAATGTTTTTCAAAGTTTTAATTTAGTTAATAGTTATACAGTATATCAAAATGTTGAATTGGTACTTCTAATAAATGGGGAGACTAGAAAAAGTGTTAAACATAAAGTAATTGATATATTAAAGAAGGTAGATCTTTATAAATATAGACATACTAAGGTAAGTAAGTTAAGTGGAGGAATGAAACAAAGAGTTGCTATTGCAAGGTGTTTAGCTAAAGATGCACCTATTATTATAGCTGACGAGCCTACTGGAAACTTAGATAGTAAGAATGCTAAAAGTGTGCTTAAACTTCTTTATGAAATTAGTAAATATAAATTAGTAATAGTTGTTACTCATAACTTTGAACAGATAAGTGAGTATGCTACTAGAAGGATTACTATGCATGATGGTAGTGTTATTGAAGACATGAAATTAAAAGATAAAAATGAGGTAAAAGAAGTAAATACAAGTAAATTTAAGAAAACTAAAGTAATAAGTAATTTAAGATTAGGAATTAGAAATACATTTAATATAGTACCTAAGTTTTTACTACTTACTTTTGTTTATGCTTTTGTATTAATTAGTATAGTTGGAGTTTACTCTGCATTTTTAGAATTAGAGAGTACTAATAATACATATAATAGTTTCTTTAATGAGACTGATGCAAATAAAAGAGTTATAGTTAAAAAGAAAGATAATTCTAGTTTTACTAATGAAGAAATCAATAAGTTAAAAAGTATTAGTAATGTAGATAAAGTTATAACTAATGATTATGTATATGATTATAGTATGAGTTTAATGGATTATGAAAATATATTTTTAGATAGTAATTTTATGAAATTAGAGGAGTTTAAGGGTAAACTTAAGTATGGAAGAATGCCTCTAAATGATAATGAAATAATAGTAAGTGGGTCAAAAGAAAACTATTATATAGAAGACATGGGTAGTGAACTTATTAATAAAGAAGTTTCTATTAATAGTGGAAGTGATGAAATAAAAGTTAAGATAGTTGGAGTAAGTGTTTTTGAAAAGTATAACTGGATGGTTACTAGTTATGTAAGTGATAAAATATATAATTATGTAGAAAATCATGTTGAACAAGTTTATGGTACAACTAAAGTATTTATAAGTGATAACTCTCAAAATGTAAATCCTAATATAAAAACTAGTGATATATTAAGTGAAGGTCAAGTATATATAAGTGAAAATTATTCACAAAATTGTAAAAGTTACAATTGTATGAAAGATAGTTTAAATATTAAGTTTAGTAATATGTATACTAATAAAGAAATAAGTTTAAGTAATGTAAAAGTTTATAATAAGAATAATTTTAAAAAGATATTTGGTAGTGAATATGATGACATGGATACTATTTATTTAAGTAATAATGATTATGATAAATTATATAAAAATAATAATATTTATCAAGTAAGTTTATTTGTTAAAGATGTAAGAAATATTGATAAAACAATGAATGAACTAAATGATTATGTTAGTTTTAGTTTAAATAATGTTAAACAAGATGGTGCATTGGTACAAGTAATAAAAATAGTTAAAACTATAGTAATTACTGTTTTAGTGATAGTATTATTCTTCGTAAGTTATTTTGTTATTAAATTAATTATGAAATCTAGAAATAAGTATTTTACAACTATTAGAATATTAGGAGGTAGTTACATAGAAGTAAAACGTCTTTTACAAATAGAACTTCTCAATGTGACTAATATAGTTTATTTAGTTTTCTTAGTAATTAGTTTATTTATTAAGAATGATATTATAGTTAGTGAGAGTATAAAGAATATGTTATTTTATATTAATTTAAAAGAGTATGTTATAGTTTATTTAATACTTAGTTTAATGAGTTATTTAACAAGTAGTAGATATTCTAGAAAGATATTTAAGAGAAGTGTGATAACTACTTATAATGAGGAGGTGTAATAATGATTAAACTAGTTAATGTATATAAATATTTTAATAGGGGTAAAAAGAATGAAGTTAAAGCAATAGATAATACTAGTTTAGATTTACCAGATAAAGGAATTGTTACACTTCTAGGCCCTAGTGGATGTGGGAAAACTACACTTTTAAATAGTATTGGTGGTTTGTCTAGAATTAATAAAGGAAGTATTTATATAGATGGAGAAAGAATTACTAAGAGAAGTGTTAATAAGATAGATAAGATAAGAAGTTTAAAAATAGGTTATATATTTCAAAACTTTAATTTACTTGATGATGAGACAGTTTTTGATAATGTTAGTTTAGTTCTTAAAATTAATGGACTAAAAGATAAAGAAGAGATTAAAAAAAGAGTTAACTTTTGTTTAGAAAGTCTTGGTATTTATAGATATAGAAATAGATATGCTAGTATGCTTAGTGGTGGGGAAAGGCAAAGAGTAGCGATTGCAAGAGCTATTGTTAAAGACCCAGAAGTTATTATAGCAGATGAACCTACTGGAAACTTAGATAGTAAAAATAGTATAGAAGTAATGAATATTATTAAAAGTATAAGTAGAGATAGATTAGTAATTCTTGTAACACATGAAAGAGAACTTGCTAAATTTTATAGTGATAGAATTATAGAAATAAGTGATGGAAAGATAGTTAAAGATTATGAAAATGTTGATAATCATGAACTAGATTATAGATTAGATAATAAGATATATTTAAAAGATATGGAAAATTATTCTAATAAAGAAGTAGGAAGTGCTAAAGTAGAATATTATAGTGATAATACTGATAAAGTTAGTTTTAAGATAGTAGTAAAAAATGATAATATTTATATAGAGAGTGATAGTTTAAAGAAAATAGAAGTTATTAATAATAGTAATATAGAATTAGTTGATGCACATTATGAAAAGATTAATAAAAAAGTTTATGAAGAGTTTAGTTTTGACTTTAATAAAGTAAAAGATAATAAGTTTAAAGAAAAGTATTCTAGTATTTATAATGTAGTTACTAGTACTAAGAAAGGGTTTAGAAAAGTACTTAATTATAGTTTTGTTAAGAAGTTACTTTTAATTGGATTTTTTACATCTAGTTTATTTATAATGTACTCAGTAAGTAGTATTATGTCTACTTTTAAAGTTGATGAAAAAAACTTTGTTTCTTATAATAAAGATTATGTTTTATTAAATAAGAAGAATATGAGTGTTAATGAATTTAATAATTTAAATAATGTAAGTAATGTTGAATATGTTTTACCTAGTGATGGGAAAGTACAAGTTAATTTTAAGTTTAATAAGTTTTTACAAACTAGTGGGATACTTGAAAGTATGAGTGGTAGTTTAGCAAGTTATAATAAAGTAGATAAAGTTATAAATGGAGTTAAAACTAATGGTAAGAAAGAGATTATTATTGATAAGATGGTAATTGATAAGTTTTTAAGTATGAGTGATGCTAAAAATGCTGGATTTAATACTTATGATAGTTTTATTAATGAATATGTTTATTTACAAAATGATGATATGTATAAAATAGTAGGAATAAGTGATACTAGTAGTCCTTCTATATATGTAAATGATAGTGAGTTTGTTAATTTTATAGAAAATAGTTTAAATGATAATTATATGTCTGAAGAGGAAAGTGACAAACTTAAAAGTTATGAAAGATCAAGTATTACTTTAACTAAGGGTAGTTTACCAGTTAATGATTATGAAGTTATAGTTAATGAGAACATGAAAGACATGTATCCACTTGATAAGAGTATAGATAAAAAGGTAGGAGATAATAAGTTAAAGGTAGTAGGTTACTATAAAAGTGGAAGTGAAAATGGTTTATTAGTTAGTGAAAACACTATTAAGAATAAATTGATACTTACAAGTGATAAGTTTGTTATTAGTAGTAGTGATAAAGATAGTACTATTAGTGAACTAAAAATTAGTAAATATAATGTAGTTGATACTTATAAAGATAGTTTAAGTAATTATAAAAGAAGTATAGAAGAGTCTAATAGAAATAAGATAATTTATTCTAGTGTTATAGTTATTATTAGTTTAATAGAAATTTATTTGATAGTTAGAAGTAGTTTTTTAAGTAGAGTTAAAGAAGTTGGTATTTTAAGAAGTATTGGTGTTAAGAGAAAAGATATTTATAAGATGTTTATGGGAGAAATACTTAGTATTACTTTAATAAGTAGTGTTCCTGGACTTATAGTTATGGGTTATATTTTGTATACATTATCTAAGATAAGTGTTTTAAATATAGTAATAAACTGGTATGTAGTTTTAATTAGTTTAGTTATTATATTAGTCTTTAATACTTTATTTGGTTTGTTACCAGTATATAAAACTATAAGGAAAACACCACATGAAATTTTATCAAGAAATGATGTTGATTAATAATTAAAGTTATGGTATTATTTTAGTAGGAGAGATGAGTATGTTTAATGAAAGTGATGTAAAAACAAAAATGGAAAAAGTTATAGAGAATATGGAAATGAGATTTACTACTGTAAGAGCAGGAAGAGCAAATCCTAATATTTTAAACGGAGTAATGGTAGAATATTATGGGGCACCAACACCACTTAATGCAGTTAGTACAATAAGCGTTCCTGAAGCTAGACAATTAATGATTAAACCATTTGATAAAAGTTTACTTAAGGAAATAGAAAAGGCTATTTATGCTGCAGAACTTGGACTTACTCCAAATAATAATGGTGAAGTTGTATTCTTAACTATTCCAGAACTTACTGAAGAAACTAGAAAAAATTATGTTAAACAAGTTAAGGAAATGGCTGAAGAAGCAAAAATTGCTTTAAGAAATGTTAGACAAGACTTCAATAATATGATTAAGAAAAGTGAAGTAAGTGAAGATGAAGAAAAAAGAAACATGGATCAAGTTCAAAAATTAATTGATAAGTATAATCAAGTTGTTGAAGAAAAGTTTAAAGAAAAAGAAAACGAATTACTTAGTATTTAATAAAGTACTTGAATTAATTAGCTAAATTTGTTATAATTATATTGTCATTAAGACATATAATATTAATGGACATAAAAAATGAGTAGTACCTGGCTTTGCTCGTTAGGTATTCACTCAGTCCGTATTTTGGTTGGTGAATACCGTATCAAGTTGATTCGGTATTCTTTTTTTTCATTACTGAAAACAGTAACTACTTGCGGTTTGAATTCAAGAAGTGATCTAGCACTGCTATAATCACGACTAGTACAATTAAGTACTGCACAAAAAAGTTCTCCTTTTTTATACTTCATACAGACCACCTCACTTTCCTAAATTTGTATAAATTTTCGGACTGAGGTAAGAACACCTAACCACTAGGTACTACTCATGTACTAATTGTACCACCTAAGTAATTTCAAAACAAGCGAACACTGTTGTATTTCTTATAAATTTTGTAGTATGTTTTAATAGAAAAATATGTGATTTTACATTTATTTTTGAAATAATGATTTTTTACTTGAAAAAGTATATTAAATGTTATAAAATATAATTATCTTTTGGAAGAAAGTGTAGTATATAATTTAATTTATAGAGAGTTAGTGGTAGGTGTAAACTAATATGTTATATATGAAGTTTCATTCTTCTATTAAAAAAGAACGTATAATAGGCGTTAACTATGAAAGATGCATAATACTTTATGAATTAAGGTGGTACCGCTGCAAATAAGCAGTCCTTAAGTCGTAAAGTTTTTATTTTTAGGAGGAGAAAATGAAAGAAAAATTAAATGAAATTCTTGAAAGTGGTTTAAAAAAGTTAGATGATGTTAAAGATTTAACAGAACTTGAAGTAGTTACTAAGGAGTTAACTGGAAAGAATAGTGAACTTACTTCTATACTTAAAAATATGGGTAGTTTATCTAGTGAAGAAAGAAAAGACATAGGAGTAGTAACTAATGAAATTAGAAAGTGTTTCGGTGAAAAGATTAATAGTGTAAGAAATAGTATTATTGATAATACTAGTGTAGTTAGTGATGAGTTTGATACTAGTTTACCAGGTACTTTTGTTAATAAAGGAGTGATACATCCAATTACACAGATGTGTTATGATTTAAATGATGCCTTTTTAAGTTTAGGATTTGAAGTTTTTAGTGAAAATGATATAAGTAGTGAAAAGTATGCTTTTGATAATTTGAATTTTGCTAAGGATCATCCTGCAAGAGAGAGTATGGATACTTATTGGCTTAAAGGAACTGAAGATAAAAGTGGAAGTGAAAGATTATGTTTAAGACCTCATTTAACTGGAGGAAGTGTTAGATACTTACTTAAACATGGAGCGCCTGCTAGATTTGTTTATCCAGGACGTGTTTATAGAAATGAAAATACTGATGCAAGACATGAAAGGGCTTTCTATCAATATGAGGCTTTAATTGTAGATAAAAATATTTCTTTTTCAAGTGGTATTGTTTTAATACAAACTATTTTAGAAAAAGTTTTTGGTAAAAAAGTAAATGTTAGAATGCGTGAAGGCTTTTTCCCATTTACTGAACCAGGTTATGAAATAGATATGGAATGTTTAGTATGTGGTGGTAAAGGGTGCCCTGTATGTCATCAAAGTGGTTGGATAGAAGTTATGCCTGGTGGAGTAATACATCCAAATGTATTAAAAAGTGCTAATTTAGATCCAAATGAATGGACAGGATTCTATATCAATATTGGAGTTGATAGACTTGTTATGATGAGATATGGAATAGATGATGTAAGACTTTTAAGAAGTGGTGACTTAAGGTTTATTAGTGAATTTAAATAGGAGGAATTATGAGAGTATCTTTAAATTTAATAAAAAAATATGTTGATTTGAGTGATATTAGTGATGAGAAAATAGCAACAGATTTAACTTTAAAAACTGTTGAGGTTGAAAAAATAGAAAATACTAGTTTAAAGTATGAAAATATAGTAGTTGGTAAAATATTAGAGGTTAATAGTCATCCTAATGCTGATACACTTAGAGTGTGTATGGTTGATATAGGAGAAGAGAGTCCTAGACAAATAGTATGTGGTGGAAGTAATTTATATGTTGGAGAGTATGTAGTTATTTCTAAACCAGGTAGTATGGTTCATTGGCATGGAGAAGAAGACTTAGTTAAAATAAAAGAGACTAAGATGCGTGGAGTAGATTCTTATGGAATGATATGTGGAGCTGAAGAAGTGTTTTTAGATAGTTTGTTTCCACCTAAGGATGAAGATGAGATAGTTGATTTAAAAGGATTAGAATGTTATCCAGGACAAAATATTAGTGAAGTAATAGGTTCAAACGATATAATTTTAGAAATAGATAATAAAAGTTTAAGTAATAGACCTGACTTGTGGGGGCATTATGGAATTGCTAGAGAGTTGTCTGTTATATATGATAGAGAATTAAAGTGTGTTACTGAAGAAGTAAGTATACCTCTTGTACCTAAATACGATATTACTATAGAAGACACTAGTAAGTGTAATAGATATATTGGAATAGTTATAGATAATGTTAATACAAAAGAAAGCCCAATATGGCTTAAAACACTTTTGTATAATGTTGGATTAAGACCAATTAATGCTATAGTTGATATAACTAATTATGCTATGATAGTAACAGGAAATCCTACACATGCATTTGATAAAACACATGTAAGTGGTAATAAAATAATAGTAAGAAATGCTAAAAAGGGAGAAAAACTATTATTACTTGATGATAATATGGTTGATTTAACTAGTGATGATTTAGTAATAAGTGATGAAGAAGGTGTGCTTGCACTTGCAGGTATTCGTGGAGGAAAAAAAGACTCTGTACTAGATAGTACTACTGGAGTACTTGTAGAAATTGCTAATTTTGAACCTAGTACTATTAGAAAAACTGATAAAAGATTTGCAGAAAAGACTGATGCTGCAATTAGATATGAAAAGGGACTTGATACTGAAAGAGTTGATAGTACTAAGGATTTAATTATTAATATGTTTAAGGAGTTATTTCCTGAATCTGTAATAACTAGTTATAATGATATATATCCTGTTAAAACAGAAAGTAATTATATAGAAATAAGTAAAGAATTCTTAGATACTAGAATGGGTAAAGTTGTTAGTAAAGAAGCTATTACTAAGATACTTACTGGTCTTGGTTATGAAGTAACAATAGATGGTGATATATATAAAGTTTTAGTACCAACATATAGAAGTACTGGAGACGTTACTATTAAAGATGATGTAATGGGGGATATTGTTAGAATATTAGGTTTTGATAGTTTTGAGGCTAAAGGAATTAATTATACTGTAAATCATGCAGTTCTTCAAAGAGAAGTATTGTTAGAAAGAAGAATTAAAGAATATTTAAGTAATAGATGTGGTTTATATGAAGTAATTAGTTATCCATGGGTAAATGTTAAATATATAGATGCATGTATGTTAGATAAACAAGAAATGGTAGAATTAGCAAATCCTCCAAGTCCAGAACAATCTTATTTAAGATCTAGTTTAGTTCCAGGAATGTTAGAAGTAATTGTTAAGAACTTAAGATACTTTGATAAATTTAAAGTCTATGAAATGGGAGAAGTATTTACTAAGGGTGAATATCATGAAAGTAGTATAGATGAAACTCTTCCAATACATAATAATTATTTATGTGGGTGTGTAGTTGATAAGAATGCTAAAAGTGCATTTTTGGAACTTAAAGGTGTTCTTGAAAATATTAGTAGTTATACTCATATGGAAAATATTAAGTTAGCTCTTTCTATAAATAAAGTAAACTATTTAGATAAATATGCATGTATGGATATAGTTCTTAATGAAGAAGTAATAGGTTCGTTTGGTTTACTTAAAATTAGAGTAATGAATGAATGCAAGATTAAACATGTAAATGTTTCTATATTTGAACTTAATGTAAGTAAACTTATTCCACTTGATGCTAGAACTAATAAATATACTAGTTTACCTGAAATACCTTATGTAGAAAAAGATTTATCTATAGTTGTAGATGAAAGTGTTAGATGGGAAACTATTTATAAAATGATTAAATCTAAAGTAAAGGAAGTAATATTTGTAGAAGAATATAGAGGAGAAAATATAGGTGAATCGAAGAAAAGTATTACTCTTAAACTTAAGATAGGTGATGGGAAAAGTACTCTTACTAGTGATGAGATAAATTCAAAAATTAATCAAGTACTAAAAACATTAGAAAAAACTGTAAATGCTAAGTTAAGAGATTAAAATATTTATAGATTATTTATATAATATATAGTATAATTAATTAAGAAAGGTGGTAATAATATGAGTCTTGGAGTTTGGATTACTATTGGAGTTATTGTTCTTATAGCTTTATATGTAGTTAATACTTACAATACATTTGTTAAGTTAAGAAATAGGGTTAAAGATCAATGGGCTCAAATTGAGGTTCAATTAAAAAGGAGATTTGACTTAATACCTAATATAGTTGAAACTGTTAAAGGATATGCTAAACATGAAAGTGATACTTTGAAAGGGGTAATTGAAGCAAGAAATAAATTTACTGTTGCTAGTACTCCAGAAGATGAGATGAAGGCTAATAATGAGTTAACTGGTGCAATTAGACAATTATTTGCGCTTAGTGAAAGTTATCCTGAATTAAAGGCTGATACAAGTTTTTTAAAACTTCAAAGTAATTTAGAAGAAACAGAAGATAAAATATCTAGTGCTAGACAATTTTATAATGATACTGTTTTATCTCTAAATAATAAGGTTGAATTATTTCCTTCTAATTTAGTTGCTAAAATATTTGGATTTAAAAAGGAAGCTTTCTTTGAAGCTGAAAGTGAAGCAAAGGTCGCTCCTAAAGTACAATTTTAAGCTTACTAATGTAAGCTTTTTCTTTTAAGGAGGATAGTTATGAAAAAAGTTATATGTTTTATTATTTCTTTATTTATATTTAGTATTAATTTATATGCAGTAAGTAATGTTAATTATAAAATAGATGATTATATAGTTGATTCTCGAATAGATATATCTGGTAATATGGTTGTTAGAGAAGTTATTAAAGTTAAAGGAAGTTTTAATGGATATATTAGGGATTTAAAATATAAAAATAGTAATAATAAAGTATTTGATAAATCAATTGATAGTTTTTATGGAAGTAGTATATATGATGCTAGTAATATAGAAGTTAGAAAAGTTGGTACTATTAATTATGATAAAGAGTTAGATTTTAATGTTTTTGATCAAAGTGTTAATGAGTTTACTATGAATGATAGTTGTACTGTTAATAAGGGTTGTTATGAAAAAAGTGATATTACTGATGGAGTTAGTTTGAAAATGTATAATGAAACAAATAATTCTAGTACTTACTTTTATATAGAGTATTTACTTGGTAATGTTGTAGTTATGCATGAAGACATTGCAGAAGTTTATTTTAACTTTGTAGGTGATATGTTTGATGATGATATTAATAAGTATAAGTTAAGGGTGGTTTTACCTGATAAAACTAAAGAGTTAGTTAGAGTATGGGCTCATGGTCCACTTAATGGTAATGTTAGTCCTATTAAAGATGAAAATGGTTACTATTATGGAGGTTATTTAGAAATAAATGATTTATATAGTAATACTTCTGTTGATATGAGACTTACTTTTGATAAGAATCTTATACTTGTGGATCATCCATATTTAAAGAAAAGTGAAGTATTAGCACTTGATAAAATTCTTGAAGTAGAAAATTTAAGAGCAGATAAAGCTAATAAAGAAAGAGAAGAAGCTAAATTTTTTATGTATGGATCTTATGCTTTGGGAAGTGTTTATTTAGTACTTTTAGTGTTATTATTCGTTTACATTTATATTAAGTATGATAAAGAATTAAAAACTAATTTTGATATGGAATATAATAGAGAGTTTATTAATGATTATGATGTTACTAATATAGAGTATTTATTTGATAAGAAAATTACTGAAAAAGCATTTAGTACTAGTATACTTAATTTAATTTATAAAAAGAATATTAAAATTGAACAAATAGATAAGAAAGATTATAAATTAATTAAAGTAAATACTGATAATTTAAGTGAATCTGAAGAGTATTTAATGAAGATGATATTTGATAATATTGGTAATAAAGAATATGTTTTATTAAGTCAGATAAAGAAATATGCAAAAGAAATACATGGTACGACTAGTGAATTTTTAACTAATTTTACTACTTGGCAAAATAAAGTTACTAGTGAAAGTATAAAAAATAATTTTTATGAATCTAATACTAAAATTAAAGTACTTGGAGTATTATTTAGTTTAGTAGGTTATTTAGTATTTTATGTAATGGGAAGATTTAATGGATTTAATTTATTTTCTATAATAATATTTATTTGTGCATTAGTGTTTATGATTTATGTGCTTATATTTAATAAGAGAACTAAAAGAGGTGCAGAAGATTATCAAAAATGGAAAGCATTTAAAAGATTTTTAGAAGATTTTGGTAGGTTTGATGAAAAAGAATTGCCTGAAATAGTTTTATGGGAAAGATATTTAGTGTATGCTAATATATTTGGTATTGCTGATAAAGTAGGTAAAACTATGAAGATTAAATTTAATGAGATTAATACTAATAATCAATATAGTAATGGAGACTTGTTGTTTGATTATATGATGTGGAATAATTTGAATTATAGTATTAATAATACCGTTAGAAGTTCAGTTAGTACTGCTAGAACTGTAGTTAATGAAGCAATTGCAAAAAGTTCAAGTTCTAGTGGTGGAGGATTCGGTGGAGGATTCTCTTCTGGAGGGGGCTTCGGTGGAGGAGGAGGCGGTGGCCGTGGATTCTAAAGCTAAAGTGTTTACTACTGAAATAAATTATATTAAAAATGATAGAATAAAAGAAAGTTTAGTTAATCTTATTAATTTAATACCTGATTACTTTTTTACTGAAGCAGCTAGTTCTACTGGAAAATATCATCCATCATTTAGTCAAGGTGTTGGTGGACTTGTTAGACATACTAAAGTTGCAGTTAAAATAGCAAATACTTTACTTATTAATGATAGTATTGGTTATAAGTTTACAAGAGATGAGAAAGACTTAATAATACTTTCGTTAGTGCTGCATGATTCAGTTAAAAGAGGAATTCCTGAAGAAAAGTATACTAAAGTAGAACATCCTCTTTTAGCAAGTAAATTTATAAGAGATAATGCTAAAAATACTTCTTTAACTGAAGAAGAGATAAATTTAGTATGTAGTATGATTAGTAGTCATATGGGTCAGTGGAATACTGATTTTAATGGAAATGAAGTACTTCCTAAACCTAAAACTAAGTATGAGAGGTTTGTTCATATGTGTGACTACTTATCTGCTCAGAAATTTATGAATATAAATTTTGATGAAAATAATGAAATTATTTGTTAAAGGGTACTTGAAAAGAGTATTCTTTTTTGATATACTTTTATTAGATTAAGATAGAAAGTAGGTAATAGATATGACTAAGTTTAATGATAATAAAATAAGTTATATTTCTCTATTAGTACAAAATAAAGTACTAAACGGGGGGGGGTATTATCTTCTAACTAACTTAAAAGAAGAAAATTTTTTGCATGAAATAAATGGATAGAATGATTCTATCCATTTTTGCGTTGGAGTAAATAATAAAAAAAGCTTGAAGGAGATGTTTAA
>ERZ824600.3992-NODE-3992-length-13446-cov-2.941752_pt1 | contig 13446 bp, 12 predicted proteins | sample MGYA00519933_ERZ824600 | MGnify/ENA primary metagenome ERZ824600 (study PRJEB31778, sample SAMEA3449178) | human gut metagenome | biome: human gut; feature: human-associated habitat; material: faeces | place: United Kingdom | collected 2010/2012 ... | reverse complement strand
GTTTTGGGCGGCAACGGCGGCTACCTCGGTATTTTCGGTGCGGAAAGCCGCTCCTTGGCGCGCAAAACCAATTTCTGCTGTCGGTACTGCCCGCCTCTGCTTGCGTTTCCCCTCCTGCGGGACCTGTGCGCAGAGCTTTCCATGTCGGCGGCGGAGCGGCAGGGGCAGGCGGAATATAACCGCGGGACGGTGCTGTCCGACTACTCCGTGGGGCGCATGGCAGACGACTGCGAGGCGGTCTATTCCGCAGTTGTCGCAGAGCATGTGGGCAGATGAGGGCTTATTGCTTCGGACGGCGGCGCGTCGGCTTGAACGTTTCTTCTGTCTCTTCCTCCCCGGCATCGCCGCGGCGCATCCCGCGTGAGACATCCCGCAGGACAAGCAGACCCGACAGGACGAGCATGCCGCCGAAGATCCGTCTCAGCCATCCGAGCGGAAGCACACCCGTGAGCGTGGTTCCCATAAGCGAGCCGAGCAGTCCCGCGCCCGAGAGGATCGCCCAGATGCGGGCATCGGGTCGGTGGCGCCGGCAGTGCAGAAGCAGAGCCGAGGCGGCGCACAACAGGAAAAACCACAGATTGACCCCCTGCGCGTAAAGCTGGGGCGCGTTTTTTGCCATGGTGAGGTAGAGGATGAGCAATCCGCCGCCGCCCACGCCCATGCCGCTCAGAACGGCGACAAAAAATACAATCCAGAATTCAAGCATATACTGTTATCGGATGCCTCCTGATTTTTTGAGAAGATGCGGAAAAAGCGAAGGACGGAGTGCCGGAAACGGCGCGGAAAAACTTTGTGCGGAGCGCTTTCCCGTACAACCTCCGATGCGGAAAGGCGTAGGATAGAGCGCCGAAAACGGCGCGGAAAAACTTTGTACGATGCACTTCTTGTACAACGTCCGATGCGGTAAGAAAAAGGACGCGGGATGCAGACGTAACGGTGATTGCAAACGCCATGGCGCGGCTACAAAAGCATGCGGGAGCCTGCCCAGACGGTGAGGATGGCAAAGACGATCTTTACGGTCTGCGCACGGAGACGGCGCGTCAGATACGCACCTGCCGCACCGCCCGTAATGCCCGGCAAAACGTACGGGGTAAGGTCGGAGAACGATACGATGCCGCGCGCGAGATAATTCAGAGAGGATATGGTGGTGATCACGCTGACCACCGCAATATTCATCACAAAACGGTCCTTTGCCGTGCGGTAGTGCATGCGGGAGAGGGCAAAATAGAGGATCATGCCCCCGCCGCTTCCCAGAAGTCCGTTGCACAGTCCTGCCAGCAGACCCACGACGGCGAGCAGACCCACGGCGGGCTGTCCGTGTTCCCTGCGGGAAGGCGGAAGTACCGAGGAATTCGTAATTTTCACCCCCAAAGTGCAGACAAAGACGGTCGGATCGGAAATCGAGCCGCATGTCGGAAAGGTATTTTCATTATGAATGTAGTATCCGCAATCTTTTTCGGAATCATACAGGGCTTGACCGAGTTTTTGCCGGTCTCCTCCTCCGGACACCTTGCCATTATGCAGAACATATTCGGCATGGAGAACGTGGAAGAGACCAGCCTGACCTTTACGGTACTGCTTCACCTCGGAACGCTGATCGCAGTCTTTTTGGTGTATCGGCGCGACATTTTCCCACTGATCCCTGCGTTTTTCACGGGACTGGGAAAGCTGTTTCACGGGAAACGGAAGCTCGCCGACTATAACGAGCGGGAACGGATGGTCTTTTTCGTCATCCTCGCTACCGTGCCGCTCGTCCTTGCCGTTTTGATGAAGGACGGCGTGGCGCTCCTGAGCGCGCATACCAAGGTCATCGGCTTCATTCTAATGCTGAACGCATTGGTTCTGTACATATCCGATCGGTTCTCGGGCGGAAACGGCGGCATCAACGAGATGACGCCCCGCAGTGCGGTGATGGTGGGACTGTGCCAGTTCTGCGCCGTCCTGCCCGGCCTGTCCCGCTCGGGCGCGACCATCACGGGCGGACTGTTGCAAGGCTTCTCCCGCGAATTCGCTGTGAAATTTTCGTTTATTTTGTCCATTCCCGCCATTCTCGGTGCAAACATTTTAGAGGTGCCGAAAATTGTCAGCAACCCCATACCGCAGGGTGAGATGGTCGCGTACATCGCGGGCGTGGTCGCGGCGGCGCTCTCGGGCATTGCGGCAATGAAGCTGTTGCAGTTCATTTCGCGCAAGTCCAATTTCCGCATTTTCTCGTATTACTGTCTGGCGGCAGGTCTGATTGCCGTGATCTTCGGATAAGAGCGGTCAAAGCGACGGACGTTGATTTTGATTTTCGGTTTTTGAGATTAAGGAAGGTGTAAAGGTTTGGCAAACACCAAAAAAACAAGGAAAACGGGGAGCAGCGACTCTCGAACGCAGAAAAAGCCTGCGGCAAAAAAGCGCGAAAAAAGCGTCGAGGCGCGCAATCCCGACAGCCTGCGCAATCAGCTTATCCCCTGTCTTTTGTTCCTGTGCGCACTGCTGATCGTGATCTGCTTGGTGTGGAGCGATAACGGCTGGCTCGGCAATTATATCAAGCCCGTGCTTTACGGACTGTTCTCGTTTGCTGCAATTGCCGTGCCTGTGCTTCTGTGCGTGCTGGCGCTGTTCTGGAAGCGGTCGGTGCGCGACGGGGTACTGCCGTCCCGCATTGTCTTTGCGATTCTGTGCGTGGTGATGTTCTGCGTGGTTTCTTATGCCATCGGATATTACCCTAAAAATCAGGAATTTTCCGCGTCGGCGTTTTGGGAAGCGGGCAGACAGTGGAAGGGCGGCGGCATCATCGGCAACGTGCTCGGCTGGGCGCTTTGCCGTCTGGTGGGCGCACCCTGTACGGCGGTGGTCTCCATTGCCGCACTGCTCCTGTTTGTGATGCTTCTGGTGGGCGCAACGCCGCACAGCATCTATGTGTTCTGCGCCTTCCATTGGAAGCGGCATCGGGAGAAGATGGCAGCCGATCGGGAAAGCAGGGATGAGGCGTACCGCCGCGAAATGGAGCGGCAGAAGTATCATCCCATCCGCACCGAGCCGCAGGCAGAACAGCCGATCGCCGCACCGCCGCGACGCGGCAGACACCGTGCCGATCCCGCCGACGAGGTGGTGGACGACATGCCCGCGCCCGCAGAAAATGCCGACGCCGACGTTGAATCCGTTGCGGCAAACGAAGAGACCGAGGAGGTCATCCTGCCCACCGTCACCCTGCGCGGGCAGACCCAGCCCGACCTTGCGTCCGCCGTGGCAAACGGCGCGGATAGTGCAAACGGTGCCGAGGGGGTGGAGAAAAATGTGCTCCGTCCCGAAGAGACTCCCCGCCTGCGCCGCCGTCCCGTGGATGCGGCATTTGCGGGAGAGGGAGATGCGCAGAACGGAGAGATCACCGATATTTTCTCGGAGGAGAATCCCATCAGCGAGGACATCCTCCGTCGGTTCGTTTTGGGAAAGCAGGAGGGAGACGCGGAAACGCAGAGCGGCTCCGTGGATCTCGGCGACCCGTCTGCGGCAGAAGAGGAAGGTCTTGCGGTGGAACGAAGCGCCGCCGTACCCGAGGCTGTGCCCGCAGAGGTGAAAAAGCCCGAGCCGCCCCCGTATCAGTTCCCGCCTATTTCGCTTCTGAATCAGGGCACACAGCCCTCCAATTCCGATATATCCGAGGAATTGCAGACCACGGCGAAGAAGCTGGTGGATACCCTGCGCAGCTTCAAGGTGCGCACCCGCATCGTCAATGTGTCGCGCGGACCTACCATCACCCGTTATGAGCTGTCGCCCGAGGAGGGCATCCGCGTGCGCTCCATCCTGAATCTGGTGGACGATATTTCCCTGAATCTGGCGACCTCGGGCGTGCGCATCGAAGCACCCATCCCGGGCAAGCAGGCGGTGGGCATCGAGGTGCCGAACCGCACGGTGGAGACCGTGTATCTGCGCCGCCTCATTGAAAATCCGCAGTTTTCGCAGTCGGCAAGCCGCATCACGGTCTCTCTGGGCGAGGACGTGGCGGGCGCGCCGGTGTATCTGGATATCGCGAAGATGCCTCATTTGCTGATTGCCGGCGCTACCGGTATGGGTAAATCGGTGTGTATCAACTCCATGATCGTCAGCCTTTTGTATAAGGCGTCTCCGGACGAGGTGAAGCTGATCCTCATTGACCCCAAAAAGGTGGAGCTGAATATCTATAACGGTCTGCCGCATCTGCTCGTTCCCGTGGTCAGCGACCCCAAAAAGGCGGCAGGCTCCCTGCAATGGGCGGTGACTGAAATGGAACGTCGGTTCACCCTGATCGAGGAGGTGGGCGTGCGTGATCTGAAAACCTATAACCAGGTGACAAAGGACGATCCCGAAAAGGAATTCCTGCCGCAGATCATCATTATCATCGACGAGCTGGCGGATCTTATGATGACCGCGCCCGACGACGTGGAGGAATCGATCTGCCGTCTGGCACAAAAGGCGCGCGCCGCAGGCATGCATCTCATCATCGGTACACAGCGCCCCTCCGTGGACGTCATCACGGGACTGATCAAGGCGAACATTCCGTCCCGTATCGCCTTTACGGTGGCTTCTCAGGTGGACTCCCGCACCATTCTGGACATTACGGGTGCGGAGAAGCTGATCGGGCGCGGCGATATGCTGTATGCGCCGGTCGGATGCGTCAAGCCCATTCGTGTGCAGGGCGCTTTCGTGAGCGAAAAGGAGATTGAATCCATTCTGGATTTCATCGACAAGAGCCACGGTCAGGGCGTCTACAACGAAGAGGTTATCGCCTCCATCGAACGGGAGGCGGCGCGTTGCGGACAGTCGCATAAGGGCGGCGACGACGCGGGCGGCGACGACGGCGAGGTGGATCCCATGCTGTATGACGCCATTGAGCTGGCACTGCAAAGCGGAAAGATTTCCACATCCCTCATTCAGAGACGGCTGTCCCTCGGCTACGGCAGAGCGGCAAAGCTCATCGATGCCATGGAGAGTCGGGGCATCGTCAGCGCACCCGACGGGCAGAAGCCGCGTCAGGTCCTCATCACGCAACAGCAATATATGGAAATGCGGCTCAAGGGCGGCGAGCTGGATGAATGACAGGGCGCACATTCGCCGAAAATCGACAGAATATTGCGTACGCGGGAACGGAAAAATGCCCGTCCCGCCTGCGTATTCCGCAAAAATGTGAAATAACTGTAATTAATCACGAAAACCGGTTGACAATCGCACAAAGAATTGTTACAATACACTTGGTATATTGGAGAATCAGCATTCGCCAAATTAAGAAAGGAGGAACCTCACGTTCAGGAGAACGGAGGTATTCTAACAATGAAAAAAATATTTGCCATTGCACTTGCCGCATTGATGCTCACGGCTTGTTGCGCATTGCCGTCGTTTGCCGCAGGCACCGGTACAGAAGAGGATCCGTACACCGTGCAGAAGGGCACACCGAATGTAGACGGCGTGCTGGACGATATGTACCGCACCTCTTACAGCCTCAGCCTTTCCGACTCGGACCGTTTCTATCCCATCGGTGCAAACGGCACGGGTGAAGCCGGCGCGGACGGCAACACCGTCAACGCACGTTCTTATGTTCTTTGGGACTATTCCTACCTGTACATCTGCACCATGGTATACGATAACACCATCTACACCCGCGGTCAGACATGGGTCGACCTGGAAGAGGATCCGTGGCAGAACGACTGCGTAGAGTTCTGGATCGGTCAGGCGGGCTTTGAGTGGAAAAATACCTTGGACGCATTTGGCTATGCGTTCTCCACCGGTAACGGCGTTGCTTCCTTCTCTTACGAGGATGCCGTTTACTATACCACCGTCAATCAGGACGAGGGCTACTACGTCACTGAGATGGCACTTCCTCTGCGCGATATCGACGAAGGTCTGAAGCTGACCACCTGCCTGCAGGTCAACAGCATTGACTCCACCGAAAACGGCGGTGCTTGGCAGTCCAACCAGGGCAAGCGCGATTACGTGATTCTCTCTGCCGAGGAATCCATCGGTGCCGCTTCCAACGGCGAAGTGACCACCCGTGTGACCGAAGAGATCACCACCAAGAAGAACCCCGCCGCCGAGGATCCTAACGTGACCACCAAGGACGGCGACAATGTTACCACCGCCGGCGACAATAAGGTCACCACCGGAAAGAAAAATGATGCGACCACGCCGAAGGCTGATGACAACGGCAGCAGAAACGAAAAGTCCGGATGCGGTTCCGTTGTGGGCACCTCCGCTGTGCTTATGCTCCTGAGCGTTGCTGCTATCCCCGTGATCGCTTCCAAGAAGAGAAAATAATGAGAGAGAGCGTTGGAACGCGTTCGGAAATGCGGTCGTCGTGTCTGCGGCGGTACGTATGTGAGGTGAGAAGGCGTCAGCCTGACCGAAGATCGGCACTTGGATTTTATATTTTGAAAAATCGAAGCCGGACGGTTCGGTCTGTCCGAACGGACGGTCTGCGCAAGTGAAAAATTGCCGGTGTGCAGTGAAATACTGCGGTACACCGGCAATTTTTAATTGACGGCGCGGTTCGATGCCACAATCCCTCAGTCAGCTTCGCTGACAGCTCCCTTTGCACAAGGGAGCCTTGTGCCTCGGTTTTGTCAGTACGATGGATGGGGAGCGGGCGACCACTGGTGCTCGCCGAAAAACGAACATATCGCACCCATCATCGACCTACCCGCGCCCGCCGCCGCGAGAAAGCCTCCTTTACACAAGGGAGCCTGGCGCTTCGGTTTTGTCTGTGCGATGGATAGGGAGCGGGCGACCGCCGGTCGCCCCTACTATGACGTTAACGCTAAAAGTTTACTTCGCGAATCATCCGAAGGAGGAAAAGGTGTATAGGTGTTACAGAGCACGATAATTCACTTGCGTAAAGATTTAGGCACAATATGGCACTACAAAACACTGTGACGTTTGTGCGCATAGGGGACATTGCATCCCCACAAAAAATAAAAAGATGAGAAAGGACGAATGTTATGTATCCATACCCCCTCTTCTGGGAGGTCACTCTGTATGAAATTCTGATCGTGGTCGGCTTTATCGGCGCCATTGTGATCTACCGACTGCTGTGTGACAGGGATCACCTTCCCGCCGAAGTCCTGAACTTGGGCATTTACGGCGGTGAGGCGGGACTCATCGGCGGATACTGTATCGCTGTGGCGGTGCAGGCGTTCTACAATTACATGGAAACAGGCGTCTTTTCCATCAACCGCAACACGGGCGCCACGTTCTACGGCGGACTGCTGGGCGGCGCGGCGCTGTTTTTGGCGGTGTATTTCGGTGTGGGGCACTTTGTGTGCCGCGGTCGCGAAAACATCCGTCATTTCTGGCGGGTGTCCGATTTTGCCATGTGCGGCATCGCCTTTGCACACGGCATGGGACGCATCGGCTGTCTGATGGCGGGCTGTTGCTACGGCAAGACCACCGATTCGGTGTTCGGCATCTATATGGTCAACCTGCACCGACGGGTCATTCCGGTACAGTTATATGAGGCGATCTTTCTGTTTCTGCTTGCGACACTGCTCATTGTGCGCTGTGTGCGGGGCAAGAGCTACTGCATGCCCCTGTACATGTCGGTGTACGGCGTGTGGCGCTTCCTCATCGAGTATCTGCGCGGGGACGACCGAGGCGCTACCGTGGTGCCCTTCCTCACCCCGTCTCAGCTGATCGCCGTGGTTCTCATCGCGGGCGCGGCAGTGGTATATTATTTTGAGCGGCGCAGTCTGCGCGCGCGGGAGGGTGCCGAGCATGCCGAAGCGTGACCGTCTTTTGCTCTTGGGCATGGCGGCTTCGGTGGCGCTCTTTTTGGGCTATGAGTGGCTGTTTGCGGGAAAAACGGGACTGCCCCCGCCGCAGGCGGAGCTGACTGACATGACGGTGACGCGGCTTTTGGGCGGCGCGGCGTTTCTTCTGCTCGTCCGCTACATGGAGTTTCCGCTTTTCGGACTGCGCACCGACCGTGTGTCCTTTCTGCGCACCCTGCCGTTCTGGCTTGTGGCATGCAACAATCTTCCCGTGCTCCCCCTGCTGACGGGCGATGCGGTGCTGACCGACGCGTGCAATGCGGGCAATCTGCTCCTGCTCGGCGCGGAGTGCCTTGCCATCGCACTGTTTGAGGAAAGCGCGTTTCGGGGCATTCTGCTCCTGCTTCTGCTCCGACACTTCGGGGAGACGCGCGGCGGCAGAATTCGCAGTCTTATCGTGTCGTCGGTCATTTTCGGCGCGGTGCATCTGGCGAATTTGTTCTCGTCGTCGCCGCCCGCCGTGCTCCTGCAGGTGGGCTATTCCACCCTGATCGGCGGGATGTGCGGCATCGCACTGCTTCTGTGCGGCAAGCTGTGGGTTCCCGTCGCCCTGCATGCCGTGTACGATTTTTGCGGTCAGCTTGTGGACACGGTGGGAAAGGGAACTGTGTGGACGGTGCCCGAGATCGTGCTCACGGCGGTTGTGGGGACGGCGGTGGCGGGCTACGCCCTGTTCGTGCTCTTCGACATGGATCGCGCACATACCTTTTTTGATTCGGAAAACAGAGCCGCATCCGCGGTTCGGCAATGAAATCATGGAAACATGAAAAAATGAGGAGATCGGTTATGACAAAAATATCGGAATTTGAGCCGCGCGAGGTCTTTTCGCTGTTTGACGCTGTTTGCGCCATCCCGCACGGCTCGGGAAATACGGCGGCACTGGCGGACTTCTGCCTTTCGTTTGCGAAAGAACACGGACTGGAAGCCGAAAAGGACGCAGGCGGGAACGTGATCATCCGCCGCCCCGCCACCGCAGGCAGGGAAGGGGAAGCAGGACTGATTTTGCAGGGACACCTTGACATGGTGTGCGCCGCGCAGGACGGCAATGCGGCGCGGATGGCGCACGAACCGGTGCATCCCGTAGCGGACGGCGACCGCGTCACGGCGCAGGGCACCTCGCTCGGTGCGGATAACGGCATCGGACTTGCCATGATCCTTGCCATGCTTGCCGACGAAACGCTCAGCTGTCCGCCCATGGAGGCGGTGTTTACCGCCGACGAGGAAACGGGCATGTACGGTGCCGAGGCACTGGAGCTTTCCCGTCTGCACGGACGGCGGCTCATCAATCTGGACTCCGAGGAGGAGGGCTGTATCACGGTGGGCTGTGCCGGCGGTGTCCGCGCGGATTGCAGTCTGCCCCTTTGCCGCGTGCGTACCGAAGGGGTGCGTTGCACGGTTTCGGTGGGCGGCTTGCGCGGCGGACATTCGGGCGGCGACATCACCTTGGGACGGGGCAACGCGTGCCGTCTGCTCGGACGCGCCCTGCGCACACTGGCGCAGGATGTCCGCTTCTGCCTGCTCTCCGTGACGGGCGGTACGGTGGAAAACGCCATTCCCGTACAGGCGACAGCCGAAATTCTTGTGACCGACGGTCAGGAACGGGTCATGCCGTGTATGGAGCGCGTGCAGACCTGCTTCGCCGACGAGCTGAAATATACCGATACGGACGTAACCCTCACCTGCACGTTTGGCGGGGACGCATCCCGCGCGGTCTGTGAGGCGGTCACGCCTGACGACACCGACGCGGTTCTCTTCCTGCTTTGCAATCTGCCAAACGGCGTTCAGCACATGTCCCCCCTCATGCCCGAATTGCCGCAGACATCTCTCAACCTCGGCGTCATGACCCTGGAGGACACCTGCTTCCGCACCCAGCATTCTCTGCGTTCCTCGGTTGCAACCCAAAAGGAATGGATGCAGACACAGCTTGCGGACTGTCTGCGCCGCGTGGGCGGCACGGCACAGTTCCATGCCGATTATCCCGCGTGGGAGTACCATCCGGACTCCCCCCTGCTTGCCGAGATCAAGGCGGTCTACCGTGCGCAGTACGGCAGTGACCCCAAGGTGATCGCCACGCACGGCGGTCTGGAGTGCGGTCTGTTTGTGCACAAGGCGCCCGAGCTGGACTGCGTTTCCATCGGTCCGGACATCTTTTCGCCCCATTCTGCGGGAGAAGCCGTTTCCATCCCGTCGGTCGGACGCACCTATGCCTTTGTGCGCGCCGTGGTAGCGTCGAAAAATGGCAAAACATCCTGAAACATATTGAAATTTGAATTTCGGTATGATATAATGACGGGAGAAAGAGCGAAATCACGGGAAAAGGGCGCATGGCAGGCGATACCGCACGGTGCCGCGCCGTCCGCACCCGCGCTTTATGGGAGGAAGAACGTGGCGCAATCGGCAAATTATAACGGTGCCGCGCTGGCATATCTCGGCGATGCGGTTTTGGAGCTTCTCACCCGTCACACCCTTCTGCTTTCGGGCGTGACCAACGTGGGCGAGCTGAACCGCATGGCGGCGGCATATGTGCGTGCGACCGTGCAGAGCGAGGCGGTGGACCGTCTTTTGCCCGTCCTCACCGAGGAGGAAAATGCCGTTTACCGCCGCGGACGCAACGCAAGCAGTCATTCGATCCCCAAAAGCGCGTCCCCCCGCGAATATCGTCGTGCCACCGGCATGGAGGCGTTGTTTGCCCACCTGTACCTTGCAGGGCAATTCGACCGTTTGCACGAGCTGTTCGCCGTGGCGTTTCCCCAAAGCTCCGCTCATTTATGTCAGGAGGACAAGCAGTGAAAAAAACGATTGGGGAATTCAAAAAATTCATACTCCGCGGCAACGTGGTGGATATGGCAGTCGGTGTGATCGTGGGTTCTGCTTTCGGCAAGATCGTGACCTCATTGGTCAACGATATCCTGATGCCGCCCATCGGTCTGCTTTTGGGCAGTGTCAACTTCACGGATCTTAAAGTGGTCTTAAAGGAAGGCTCCACCGATGCCGCAGGCGCCGAGATCGCACCGGTGACCATCAACTACGGTGCTTTTATCCAGTACATCCTGGACTTCCTTTTGGTCGCCCTGTGCATTTTCTCCTTTGTCAAGGCGGTGGGAGCGATCCGTACCCGCTTTGAGAGAAAAAAGGAAGAAGAGAAAAAAGCCGAAGAGCCGAAGGGTCCTACGCAGGAGGAACTGCTCACCGAGATCCGCGATCTGCTTCGCGAACAGCAGAAATGATCACCCGCGGTGCTTTGCACGAATCTGCGGTATAGCCTCCACATATATTTGCAATAATAGGAGCGGCGTCCGGTATCAGCCGGATGAACTGCCCCGATTTTGAGTTTTTATGCCGCTGACGGCGGCGGAATGGAGAGAATCAATATGTATTACATTGGCATCGACCTCGGCGGAACCAACATCGCCGCCGGCATTGTGGACGAAAGCTACAAGATCATTAAAAAGGCATCCACGCCCACAAAGGCAAGCCGTCCCGCTGATGAGATCGTGGCAGACATGGCGAAGCTGTGCGCCGACCTGATCGCAGACTGCGGAATCACGGTGGATCAGATCCGCTACGTGGGCATCGCTACCCCGGGTACCGCAAACAGCGACACGGGCGTGGTGGAATATGCAAACAATCTGCCCTTCCTGCGCTACCCCATTGCAGACAAGCTCAAGGAGAAATTCCCCGTGAAGGCGGTCTACATCGAGAACGATGCCAACGCCGCCGCAAAGGGCGAAGCCGTTGCAGGCGTTGCCAAGGACGCAAAATATTCGGTCATGATCACGCTGGGCACCGGTGTCGGCGGCGGCATGGTCTTTGACGGCAAGGTATATTCGGGCTTCAACTATGCGGGCGCCGAGCTGGGTCACATGGTCATCGAGCACAACGGCAAGCCTTGCTCCTGCGGCAGACGCGGATGCTGGGAGGCATATTCCTCGGCTACCGGCCTGATCCGCATGACGCGTGAGAAGTTGGAAAAGACCCCGCGCGATGCTACCGTGATGTGGGAAATGATCGACGGCAACCTCGACAACGTGAGCGGCAAGACCGCCTTTGCCGCCGCCCGTCGCGGCGACAGCGTGGGTCAGGAGGTCGTGGATGAGTACATCTCCTATCTCGCATGCGGTATCACCAACATCATCAACATCTTCCAACCCAATGTGCTTTCCATCGGCGGCGGCATTTGCAACGAGCGCGATTTCCTGCTCAAGCCTCTGATGGAGACCGTCAACCGCGATCAATACACGCGGAATTCCGATAACAAAACTCAGGTCAAGATCGCCGCACTCGGCAATGATGCGGGAATCCTCGGCGCGGCGCTTCTGCGCGTCTGATTTGCGCTGAACCGTTCGGTTCACGTGACGCAAGCCGAAAAAACAAGACCGATCCCGTTGCTTGACAGAGCATAGCAAAAACAGCCCCGGTAAAGGTGACGCAAACGGTGCGTCCCTTTACCGGGTGCTTTCTGTTTCGGCGCGGCGCAGATTCGGGCAGGCGGGAAACGGCAGAAGATCGGGGGAGGCGTTCCCCTGAAAAGAACATAACAGAAAAGAGTGAAGCCCATTGAATCAAAATGTAACCGAAAATCTGACCCTGTTCCGTCGGATGAGTGACCGCCGCACGGTGCACGATACCCCGGGACTTGAGGTGCGGTGCGAGGACGGGAAATACGGCGTGGTGAACCGACACGGCAAGACCTTGATCCCGTTCCGCTATCACAGCATTTACAGCGTGGGTGTGGGGCTTTTGGCGTTGTGCCGCGCCGGCAAGTTCGGACTGGTGCGCATCATGTGGGACGACGCAGCAGGGCACTATCACTTCGCCGTGGTGCTCAAGTGCGAATACGATGCCATTATGCCTGCGGCGGAAAACGGCAGGCTTCTTCTGCTTCGCCGCCGCAACCGCTATTCCTTCCTCGGCGCGTTTGACCGTGCGCCCACCGGCGAATTTTCCGGTGCGGCGGTCGTGGGCAGTCGCTTCGCGGAGGGCTATTACTCCGGATTTGAGACGGGCGTCCTGTTCGACTTGGTGTCGGGCGGCGCCTACCCGCACGAACGGGAAATGTATCACAAGTACGTGGGGCGCTCGCGGGATACCGATGTGCTGGTCGCCGTTTCCGAGGAGGGCGTGCGTCTTGAATTTTTCGGGCATTCCGGACTGATCCGCACGACCCAGTGGTATGACGAGATTCTGCCCCTCCTGTGCGCCTCTCCCCTCCGCGAATCCACCGTACACTGCTTCTTTGTGCGTCTCGGCGAGCGGAAGCTGATTTTAGACGGGCAGGGAAACGAGCTGTGTCGCCGTCCATCCGATACCCAGTTCGAGGTCGCCGTGCGGGATGCGTTCGGAAAGCTCGCGTTCTCCGCGCACTCGGGCGATGCGGCATGGAACGAGCCGCCCCATCCCTTTGACGGCTCGCACATGCCCGTTTCGGTTGCGCGCCGTGCCTTGGACGCGGCAGGGTATCTGCCGCCCATGTGCATTCCCGCAAAGCCCAAAATCGCGGCAAAGCGCAAAGGAACCATTCGGGTGCATGCGTCCGATCTGCTCCGCGCGCCTCTTCACTTTCACAAGGACGCGCCGCACGGGGAGCATCACCGCTAACCGCCCGCCGCACACCGCATGTTTTCCGTCCGCGCTTCATATGATATCTGTGATACTCGTGCGG
>ERZ824600.3991-NODE-3991-length-13446-cov-3.042790_pt1 | contig 13446 bp, 13 predicted proteins | sample MGYA00519933_ERZ824600 | MGnify/ENA primary metagenome ERZ824600 (study PRJEB31778, sample SAMEA3449178) | human gut metagenome | biome: human gut; feature: human-associated habitat; material: faeces | place: United Kingdom | collected 2010/2012 ... | reverse complement strand
ACCAGACAGCGTACTGATTCGTCCGCAAAAGCGGCTTATATCGTACCATCCTCCCTTGCAGGAGGTTAGTTTATTTTGGTTCTGGTTAAGGAGTTTGCATACTCCGCCGTAAGCATAACCGTTCTTGCGGCAGAAATGATTATAATGGCAAATAACAAATTTGCAATCAGGTTTTCAAAAAAAATCCCGGAAACCTCGACATTTCCGGGATTTGAAAAAGTTTCGGCCTATTTCAGCCGGGCAAAAGCCGGCGCAATTTGAGCCGACAATTCGGCCAACAGGCGGCTTTCGGCACGGACCAAATCATCGTATCCGTCGCCAAGCGGAACCGAGAGGCTGCTTTTCTGCTGAACCAGAAGTTTGCCGGACGCGTCGGCAATCGACCACCAGGCTTCCAGATTGGCGGTTTTGTTCCAGCTGCCGTCAAGTTGTCCGATTTCTATCTGCAACAGATATTTAAAATCTTCCCGGGCGGACACCCGCGGTTTGACAACCGCCTTCGGCAGGTTATAGCCCAAATCGTCGGCGACGACACGCTGTATCATGGTCGAAAGAGACTCGCTCCAGCGATTGAGTTCGGAAATGTCGACCTCAACGCCGCCGGATTTCAGCGTGGCTATCTGCGGCTTGTCCAGATAGTCGGGAATTTTGACTTCACGGACGCCGATGTCGGCACGGACGGCCGCGTTGCTGTAAGCGCCGATATTTTCGGCCTGCAAATTGTAAAACCTGGCGGGACGGCTGGTGCCGATACAGGCACTCAGCAACAGCACCGGGAAAAACAACCATAATTTTCTCATTTCTTTCCTTTCAACAATGCTTCGGGGTGACGTTCAATGTAGTCGGCGAAGTTGCGCAGCGCTTTGGCCGCCTGGCTGATATTGACCGCCGCCTTGTTAAAGTTGTCCAGCGTGTCGGCTGCAGCGCCGGCATTGCCGTCGACAACCCGGCTCATGGAATTTATCATTTTTTTGACCTGGGGCATTTCGTCGTTCAGCGAAGTAAAGAACCGGCGGAACTGCTCGACAGACTCTTTAAGCGGCAAGTTCTGAATGCCCTTGGAAATTTCGCCCAGCGGCGACAGCACCGTCGGAACCTCCAAAAACTCTTTTTCGTCCTGCGGGCGGCGCAGCACAATCGGCGTATCGGGCAGCATTTCAAGTTCTATCATCAACTGTCCGGTCAGATAGCTCTGGGTTGTCAGCCGCGCGCGCAGACCTTTGGCTATCAGCGCATTCAGGATCATTTCCTTTTCGCCGTAGGTTTCGGAATGGTTAATGCTCTGTTCGGCGTCCATTTTGACATAGACCGGAATGCTGAAACTCAGGTCTTCGGCATTGGCTATCAGTTCAATGCTGGCGACCTTGCCTATCTGCACGCCTTTAAATACGACCGGCGAACCGACATTTAAACCGTTGATGGACTCTTCAAAATACATGACGAGGACTTTGCCGTCGCCGGCAAAGAACTTCGACTTGACGAAAAGGCCGAAGATGATTATCAGGACTGCCAGTCCGGAAGCCATAAACAGGCCAATCATTTTTCTGTTGGGTTCATTTCGCATTTTTCTTCTCTGCTCCCCGGGTTAAAAATTTGTAGACTTCTTCATTGGGCGGATTTTTCAGCAGTTCGTGCGGATTGCCGCGGCCGATGATGCTTTTGGTTTCGGCATCGAGAAACACCGAATTGGTGCCGATGGCAAAAATAGAGGCAAGCTCATGGGTAACGACGACAATCGTGGTGCCCAGGCTCTGATTGATGTCTATAATCAAATCATCAAGCATTTTGGAGCTTATCGGATCAAGACCGGCAGACGGTTCGTCAAAATAGACGATGCCCGGATCCAGCGCCAAAGCCCGCGCCAATCCGGCGCGCTTCTTCATGCCGCCGCTGATTTCGGACGGATAAAACTCCTCAAAGCCGGTCAGCCCGACCAGCGCCAGTTTCAGCGACACCAGTTCGGAAATCAGCTTATCGGAATAATCGGTATACTGGCGCAGCGGCAGGGCAATATTTTCGGCCAGCGTCATGGAACTGAACAACGCGCCGCTCTGATATAAAATGCCGCATTTTTGCATAATCTTTGCCCGCTCGTTTTCCGTGGCGGCGGTAAAATCGACGCCGTCGATTAAAATCCGGCCGGAAGCCGCCGGAACCAGGCCGGTCAACACGCGGAGCAGCGAACTTTTGCCGCCGCCGCTGGCTCCCATGATAATGAAGACGTCACCCTTATTAATGTCAAAATCGGCGTTTTTGAGCAGAACAAAGTCGCCGTAAGCCACGGTCAGTCCGCGAACCGATATTTGCGCTTCCGTTTTGTTCATATGCCCAGCACCTCAAAAATAAAAGTTATGATTCCGGTCATGACAATCATCCAGACAATGGCCGTGACAACCGCCTGCGTGGTCGCCTTGCCGACGCTGTCGGCATTGCGCCCGCAATAGATGCCGAAATAGCAGCCGCAAAGCGAAATGACAACGCCGAAAACCAGACCGTGAAACAGTCCGACCAAAAAGTTGGTCATGTCCAGCGCGTCTATGGTGTATCTGTAATATTCGGCATAAGGAATATCCAACATCAGCACGCCGACGAATCCGCCGCCGACAATGCCCATAAAGTCGGCCAGAATGACCAGAAACGGAATAGCCAGCGTCAGAGCCATAATCCGCGGCAGGACCAGAAAATCAGTTACCGGAATGCCCATGGTTTTCAGCGCGTCGATTTCCTCGTTAACCTGCATGGTGCCGATGGTGGCCGCATAAGAGGCGCCGGTGCGGCCGGCCATGATGATGCCGACCATTATCGCGCCCATGATGCGGGTCATGCCGATAGCCACCAGACTGGCAACATATATCTGCGCGCCGAAGGTTTTGAGCTGCACGGCACCGACAAAGGCCAGAATCAGCCCAACCATAAAGCTGACCAGAGAAACGATGCCGACAGCCTTGTAGCTGCAATCCTGCAAGGCAAACAGAAAATCGACCTTGCGCATGACCGCCGAAGCCGCCAGCCAGCGATGAAAAGACTTTAAGCTCCGGCGAATGAAGCTGGTGCCTTTTTTTATGCTTTGCCAGACCGAAAGGCCAAAATTTCCAAGAGCCTCGAGCCAGGGCAGACGAACGCTCCGTGGACGCGAAGGTTTGCGGTCGACCATAAAGGCAAGGTCAATCAGGCGTCTGAGATTGGGCGGAAATTTTTCATAACTGATTTTGATGTTGCAGCGCAGGCATTCGCGAACCAGTTCATAAAGCACGACAACCAGCGTGGAATCCCAGCTGCCGAGGCCGGCCGCATTGACCGAAACCGAGCAGACTCCGCCGCCGCGCAGAGCTTCAAGCAAGCGAAGCCTGGCGTCTTCGTCGTCGAAATTGAGATAATCGCCGCTCAGGGCGAGTTTGAGTTTTTGCTGTTCCAAGGTAAAGTCGAGCGTCATTTGTCCGGCCCAATATCAGTTTTTACCGTTATAAGTTATTATGCAGGCGTTAATTGTCAAGTATAATTACCTCCGCGGCGGTATGTAAATTACAAATTAAACAAATCGGAATAGGCGACCGAAACGCCAATCATCAGATTGCTGCCATAGGCACTGCTCTGCCGGTCCTGCGCCATAAAGTACTGCACAAAAGGCGCAAGGCTGAGCGTATTGTTGATTTTGACATCCATGCGGCCGGTAAAGCTCAGTTCGTATTTAAAGTCGGTGCCGCGGTATCGGCTGTAATAAAAGTAATCGCGGAAATAGCTTTCCAGATGAAATTTTACGCCTTCCCGCAGCGGATAATCGTAAGTTATGCCTATTTCCCAGGCGGTTTTGGTATTGGCGGGGCTGTAGGTCATGTCGTATTCTTCAACCAGCGCGACATACAGCTCTTTAATATAGGTGCCGTTAAAAAGCTTATAACCGCCTTTGCCGCGAAAGGTTTTAGTCAGCGGGGCGTATTCGTTTTTCTCAAATTCGGTCTGATAGCCGAGGCTGGCAAAAGGCCCGACGTCGGCTTCATGCCAGCGGAAGCTTTTTTTGGAATAGTCGGTTGTCAGCAAAATCTTATCGGCGTTCTCGCTGGTCGTATTCCTGCCGACCGCAGGACGAACCTTGGTTTTGCCGTATTCCATAAAAACGCTGTTGTTCCACTGATAATCGGGCTGCTCATATTCCAGCACAAAATCAAACACCCCTTTGACGACCGTTTCGCCGTCGGCACTGAGCTGAGAGTTTGGCGAATTTTGATAATCGCGGGCGTTTTTTACCGAAGTTGAAGAGAAGTCCAGCGCCGCGCGCCGAAAATTGGCCCGCAACGGCGACACGGCTTCTTCGGCCGAAGCCGCGGACGCCAGACCGAACAAAAGCAGCAAAGGGGCAAACCGTTTGAACATTTTTCCTCCGAAAGGTTATTTTGTTCCGTATATATTCATTCGGAAACAAATTAAAACCTTCGGCGTATAAAAATAATCAAATCCGCCATGGCCTTATATGCTTTCGACCTAATCGGGACGGTTTTTGAGAACGTTTTTAAGATAGTCCAGCACAACCCGGATACGCGGCATGTCCTTGGTATCCTTATGTCCCATCAGACAGAGGTTGATTTTGAAGTCAAAATCCAAATGCTTCAAATAAACAAACTGCTGGGCGGCATAGCTTACGGGACTGATGCCGACGCCTATTCCGGCCTTGAGCGCATGGCGGAAAGAAAAGACCGAATTGGTGCGGTAGATGACATGGCGCGCCTTTTCGAGCAGTTCGCTCCAGCCCGGCGCATATTTTTCATGCGAGCTTTTGGCTATGATAAAATGATTGGCGAGCAAATCATCCATATCGCGGGGCGTGCCGTGTTCCTCAATATATTTCGGCGAAGCGAAGAGGCCGCAGCCGATTTCCTTGGTGGCGACAGTTACCGCGTCGGGATGGGAAAGCGGTTCATAATTGATGCAGATGTCGGCTTCGAGCGCACCGATATCAGGCATTTCATTGGTTATGTTGTTTTCAAAGGAAAGATCCGGATACTTGCGGATAAATTCCCCGACCTCACGCATGCCGATATAGTCGGCAATCGCGTCCGGCATGGCCAGACGGACAACGCCGCTGTAGGCATCGGCCTCTTCGGCATAGTCGTCCATGGAACGCACCGCCCGAACAACGTCCTGAGCAATGTCCAGCATTCTCTTCCCTTCCGGGGTTATAACCGTACCGCGGCCGTTGCTGATTAAAAACTTTGTTTTCATTTCCGTTTCAAACTCGGAAAGATATTTATTGAGCGTATCGACGGAAGTCCCCAACTGTCCGGCTACCTCCCGCTTGCTTCCCGCTTCGGAAATGGCTTGCAGAAAAAGCAGGCTTTCGATTTTTAAAATGTCACGTTTAGATATCATCAGTCCTCCAATAAAATTTATTCTAAAGGACTTTTTGCAATCGGACAATATAATATTTTATGGTCACAGCTATCTTATAATTCGATACCTGAACAGATTTGTCTTGACTTTTGGGGTAATCTGCTCTGATATACTCTGGACAATCAAACGGGGACAAAAGAACAGGATACTTTTAAAAGACTATGACAAAACAATCAGTTATACGCTTCGTTGCCGTAGTTGCAGCGGTTTGTGCCGGAATTGCCGGCTACAATTTCTGGGTACAGAAACAGATTGCGGCACAGGTTTCCGAAATGCAGCAGCCGGTCAATGAAAAATTTGACCAGAATGTCCTGATTGCCAAAGCGCAGAAACTGGCCAGCAAGGATTATGAAAAACCGGCGGACATACTTCCTCAGGAACTAAAGAATCTGGATTATGACAAACACCGTGACATTCGCTTTGTACGCGAAAACGGTCCCTGGTACGGAAAAAAGCTGCCCTTTGAACTGCAGTTTTTCCACCTCGGCTCCATTTTTCAGATTTCGGTTCCGATTAACGAGGTTGTCAACGGCAAAGCCACACGCATTAAATATTCGCCGCAGTTTTTCGACTACGGGCGCAACAAGCTGACCGAAACGGCATACGACAATCTGGGCTACGCCGGTTTTCGCCTGCATACGCGGCTCAACAGCCCGGCCTATTACGACGAACTGGTTTCCTTTCTGGGCGCCAGCTACTTTCGTGCGCTGGCCAAAGGACAAAAATACGGCATTTCCGCCCGCGGACTGGCAATTGACACGGCTATGGATACCGGCGAAGAATTTCCGATTTTCAGGGAATTCTGGATTGAAAAACCCGTACGCGGCCAGAAAAGCGTCAAGGTTTATGCCCTGCTCGACAGCCCGAGCATCGCCGGCGCCTATACTTTTGTAATTACGCCCGGCAAGACGACGACCATGGACGTCGAGGCCGTTCTGTATCCGCGCAAAAATATCGGCAAGCTCGGCATTGCCCCGCTGACTTCAATGTTCCTGTTCGGCGAAAACACCAAAAACAGGTTTGACGATCACCGACCCGAAGTTCATGACAGCGACGGCCTGTTGATTGCCAACGGCAACGGCGAACTGCTGTGGCGGCCTTTGGACAATTCCAAATATCTGCGCATAAGTTCCTTTGAAGACAACAATCCGAAAGGTTTCGGGCTGATGCAGCGCGACCGGAATCCGGAACATTATCTTGATTTTGAAGCAAACTACGAACAGCGGCCGAGCATCTGGGTCGAACCGCTTGAAAACTGGGGCAAAGGAACGGTGCAGCTGGTTGAAATTCCGAGCATACAGGAAATTCATGACAATATCGTCGCCTTCTGGATTCCGGAAAAACCGGTGGAAATCAAAAAAGAATACCGTTTTAAATACCGCCTTTACTGGTGCAACAGAGTTCCCGAGGAAAGCGACATCGCCAGAGTAACGTCTACCTATACAGGAATCGGCGGCGTATCGGGAATGCTTGAAACCCACAAGCGCAAGTTTGTCGTCGACTTCAAAGGACCGAAGATGAAAAAAGACATTGCCGACGGCAAAATTACCGCCGAAGTTTCGGCTTCGGAGGGGCGGATTGCCGGCCAGTACCTGATGTATAACCCGCTTATCAAAGGCGCAACCGTTTACATGGACTTTGAACCGAACAACAAAACTTCGGAACTCAGAATCGTTCTGAAGAAAGACGGCAAAAACATCTCGGAAGTTTGGAGCTATCAATGGTTACCATAAAAATTCAAAGCCGCGGCGACATAATCGGCGCTTATCTGCAAACGCTGGGTTTTGGTCGCGAGAAGGCAGCAGAAGTTTCGGACGGACTTTCGGGCATGATTGACGGCGATTTGAACAACGGCGACGAGATTATCGCGGCTCTGGACGAACTGCTGCTGTTGACAGCGAGAAAGATATGGCCGCTGAGCGAATACTCTTCCGAACAGCTGACGGCTTTGTTCAAACTTTTGTATCTGAACAATGACGGCGCCGACCGCTGGGGAGTCCTTGTTTTTTCCGACAAAGAAATTCCCGAGGATATGCGCCGGATTATGAGCGAACATAATCTGCAACAGGCTCCCGATTATGCCTATGCTCCAATGCAGGCACAGAAAATCGAACCGGCAATTTCCAAGAGCTGGCTGCACCGGCTGCTGCATTTAACCGCAAAGAAGGCTTCCTGACAATGAGCGAAGAACTGACCGTTTTAAATCCGAAACGCATCCGCAACCGTCGCGTCAAAGTGTTCGGACTGATGTTCGTTTCGACCCTGCTGGCCACAATCAAATGGACTTACGTTATTCCGACGGACTCCACCCTGCTGACCAAATTTCTGATGGTGGCGCTGTTTGTGCTTACCTTTGCATGGATTGCGCTGTTTTTCTGGTCCAGCATTTTCGGATTTTTCGAACTTCTGTTTCGGCGCGGCGTTCCCGGCATAACCTGGGTTCCGGAAGACACAAAACTCTCGACCCGAACAGCCGTGCTGATGCCCGTTTACAACGAGTGTTCGCGTGACGTATTCGCCAACCTGCTGGCCATGGCCGACGATCTGGATAAGACCGGACAAGGAAAAGCCTTTGACATGTTTGTTCTGAGCGACACCACAAATCCGAAACTCTGGGTCGAGGAAGAACGCTGCTGGCTGGAAGCAAAAAAGCTGATGCCGAAAACAATCAACCTTTATTACCGCCGCCGTGCAAAGAACACGGCGCGAAAAAGCGGCAACATTGAAGATTTCTGCGTCAAGTGGGGTTGTTATTACGACTTTATGATTGTTCTGGACGCAGACAGCCTGATGAACGGCAAAACCATGCTGAAAATGGCACAGCTGATGGAAAACAATCAGCATACCGGCATTATTCAGGCACCGCCGATGACCGTCGGCGGACATACGCTTTTCGCCCGCATGCAACAGTTCGCAGGCAAGGTTTACGGCCCGATTGTGGCGGCCGGTCTGGCTTACTGGCAGGTCGGCGACAGCAATTACTGGGGACATAACGCAATTATCCGGGTCAAGGCATTTATGGAGTGCTGCGGCCTGCCGGTTCTGGAAGGCAAAGCGCCTTTCGGCGGGCATATTCTGAGCCACGACTTTGTCGAAGCCGCGCTTATCCGCCGCGGCGGCTGGTCGGCCTGGCTGCTGCCGGAGCTGAAGGGAAGTTACGAAGGGCCGCCTCCGACCATGATTGACTTTGCCGGCCGCGACCGCCGCTGGTGTCAGGGAAACATGCAGCACATCAAAATTCTGCTTTCCAAGCATCTGCATCCGGTCAGCCGCATACATTTTACCATCGGCATCATGTCTTATCTGTCATCGCCGATATGGTTGTGTTTTCTGCTGGTTGGTCTGGCGATTGCATTGGGACGGGTCATTTTTCCGCCGGTTTATTTTCCGGAAGTGCACACGTTGTTCCCAACTTGGCCTATATTTGACAAAATCGGTACGATCGCACTGTTTGTCCTGTCGATGTTCATGCTGATTTTTCCGAAATTTCTGGGACTGATTATCTATTATATCAACGAGAAAAAAACCCGCGGCGCCTTTAAGAGCATGCTGGCCGAAATTGTCATGAGCGCCCTTTCCGCCCCGATTATGATGATGTTCCAAAGCAAGTTCGTACTGGAAATTTTCACGGGACACGCTGTCGGCTGGAGTACGCAAAACCGCGGCGACCGAGGCACTTCATGCAAAGAAGCCTTTCAACGCCACATATGGCACACCGTGCTCGGCATCGTCACGACGATTGTCGTTGCCCTTTATGCCAGACAACTGTTCTGGTGGATGCTGCCGATTACCGTCGGACTGATGTTTTCCATTCCGATTTCAATGCTTACGTCACGGGTCAGCGCGGGCCGGTGGGCTAAAAGGCACAACTACTTTGTAATTCCGGAAGAACTGAACGTTCCGCAGATTATGCAGAAAGCCGCTTTTTACGAACAGGAACTCGGCAGGACGGAAGTTTCGGTACAGGGCGTCGAATTGCTGTTAAGCGACAATACGATGGCCAACCTGCATATCTTTATGCTGCCGGTAAACGGACCGGCTCCGGAATTTTCCCGCGAAGTTGCGGACAAGGCCAGGATAAAGCTGGAAAACTGGTTGAATCACCGTTTGGAACTGGATTTAAGCAAAGACGAAGAACTGTCGCTGCTGTATAATGCCGACCTGCTGAAAAAAGCGGCAGTGGCACTGCTGCTCGGCTAAAGGAGACCGGATTTGAGCAGTGCGGCGACAATCGGGCGGTCGGCCGGCGCAAATTCATAATCGGACAGTTCTGACGGCGTTACCCATTTGTATTGTTCATGCGCATCAAGCTTTTTAATTTCGGCATCGGGTGCGGAAACAAAATAGGCGTGCAAAACGATTGAGCCGGTTTCATAGTCATATGGCGAAGTCATGATAAAATCGCCGATTTCGGTTTCAAGGCCGAACTCCTCTTTCAGCTCGCGATAAAGGCATTCAGGCATGGTTTCGCCGGGTTCCTGCTTGCCGCCCGGAAACTCCCACAGAAATTCCTGCGGTTTGCCGCGCTTGCGCTGTCCGATTAAAATTCTGCCGTTATGCCGGATAATACCGGTGCTTACCTGTTTGACGCTCATAATCCTTTCCCCGTTATAGCCTTTAAGTCTAAAAACATTGATTTTGTCTGCTTTGAATATATATCGGGTTTCGTTTAATTGACAATCCCAATTCAGGAGTATGAACATGAAAAAAGCTTTAGCGCTTGCCGCCGTTTCCGCCGTGGCGCTGATGAGCGGCATTACCGGAGCCGGCGCGCAGATGTCCATGTCGGAAACCATGCAGAAACAGCATGAGCAGATGATGAACGACGTCAGCGTCGTCAAAAACGAACACAACCAAATTATGAAGGAGCACAAAGACATGTCGGACAATGACGCAAAAATCATGAAAGAACATCAGCAGATTATGGAAGACCATAAAAAAATCATGAACGACTATGACCGGATTATGAAAGAACATAAACAAATTACGGACGATCACAAAACTATCATGGAAGAACATAAGGAAATGAAAAAAGAAATCGAAAACCTGAAAAACAAATAAATCTTGGTGATTTTTTTACCAATCGCCGGCTAATATGGAATAAACAAGAATGTTTGTTCCATATTTTTTTCTGCAGGAGCGGCAATGGAAATTATCAGGTCTTTCTGGACGGCGCTGAAAGCGGCAGTTTCTCCGCTGACGGCCTTTTTAACCGGCACGACGCTGGTTTGCTGCGGCTACGCTTCACTCAACTCGACATTTGCTCTGCAGCTCAATCTGTCAGATACGCCGATGTTCGTTTCCGGACTAGTTCTGGCCTGTTACTATCTCGGCAGTATTACCGCTTCGCTCAGCGCTTACAAATTTATCAACAAAGTCGGCAACATACGGGCCTTTTCGGCCTTTACCTCCCTGCTCTCGGCTCTGGTCCTGCTGCACGTTTTTACCGGCAACCTGTTTTTGTGGCCGTTTCTGCGTTTCGGCGAAGGATACTGCATCGGCACCATCAACCTGTGTCTGGAAAGTTGGCTTAATACGCGGGCAACCAACAAAAACCGCGGACTGATCATGTCCTTATACATGGTAACGACCTATCTGGGAGCCAGTATCGGCCAGCTGTCGCTGAACATTCCCGATCCGTCCGGCACACTGGTTTATATCCTGATTTCAATTATTTTCTCGATTGCGCTGATTCCGGTTTCGCTGACGGCTCTGCCGGCGCCGAACATCCAGATTTTTCGCTCGACGTCTGTCCGCGAAGCCTTTAAAATTTCGCCGGTCGGCTTTGCCTGCTGCATCGTCAGCGGGATTTTGGTCGGCAGTTTTTATCTTTTGGGCACCATTTATGCCTCAAGTATCGGAATGAGCATTAAAGACGTGTCGATGTTTATGTTTTTCGGCGTATTCGGCGGGCTGTTGGCGCAAATTCCGCTCGGGCGCCTTTCAGACCTGACCGACCGCCGCCATGTGTTGTTTTATATCTGCTGTGCGCTCGGCTTTATTGTTCCGGCGGCAGATCTACTGGTCATTAAAGGCGGCTGGTATCTGGCAGCCTTGACCATGCTGCTCGGCGCCTGCACTTTTACCCTGTATCCGATTTCGGTTTCGCATATTAACGACCTGGTAACCGACGATGAAAGAATAAGTGCCAGCAGTATGCTGATTCTGACCCAGAATCTCGGACTGATTCTTGGGCCTATTTTGGTTTCCGCCGGTATGAGCCTGTTCGGTTCATGGTTTTTCATTGCGTCATTTTCGCTGATTCCGGCTTTGTTTATTGCTTTCACGCTCAGACATATTAAACAAAAACCGGAGATTAACTATCTGAACGTTACGCCGACCCAGCCAATTCCGACGGCACCGACCAACGCATTCAGCGATTTGGCCACAGACAATGCACCGCGCGCCAAATAACAATAAGACAAACAGAAAAGGCGTTCTCTCGGGAACGCCTTTTTTTAAGCTGTCCGGCAGAATTAATTCAATTTGGACAATGCCGTACGGATACGGTTCAGGGTTTCTTCCTTACAGAGAACGACTGCCAGTTCGGTGGCTCCGCCGGGCGTAGTTTCCTTACCGCTCAGGGCAATGCGAACCGGATACAGAATCTGTCCGTTTTTTAATCCCTTTTCCGCAGCCAGCGCCTTAAGCGTTTCAAACAGAGCCTCATTGCTCCAGTCAGCCTGTTTTTCCAGAGCTTCGGCGGCATAGGCCAGTGATGTCTTGGCAATTTCGGCATCGGACTTCATTTTCTTGTTACTGTAAAGTTCGGTCGGAAATTCAGGAACCTGTTCAATAAAGTCAATTTGTGCCGGGATATCGTTTAAAACTTCAATTCGCGACTGAAGAACCTTGCTGAGCTCTTCCTCGTTTACCCGGCGGGTCAATACCTGACGGTAAAAAGGCTGAGCCAGTTTATGAAACTCTTCCGCCGGCAGCGCACGAATGTAACAGCCGTTCATCCAGGTCAATTTGGCAAGGTCAAAAATAGCCGGAGATTTGTTCAGCCGTTCGGCGGTAAAGACTTGTTTCAGTTCTTCAAGCGAGAAAATTTCCTGCTCGGTTCCCGGGTTCCACCCCAGCAGGGCAATATAGTTCAAAACGGCTTCGGGCAGATAACCTTTGGCAACCAAATCCTGGAAAGAAGCATCGCCGTTGCGTTTGCTCAGCTTATGCTGGGCATCTTTCATTACCTGCGGCACATGAACGTAAACCGGCGGCGTCCAGCCGAAAGATTCATAAATGAGATTATATTTCGGGGTGGAAGAAATATATTCGTTGCCGCGGACAACGTGAGTGATTTCCATCAGGTGATCGTCAACCACGTTGGCAAAATTATAAGTGGGGAAACCGTCTGATTTCAGCAGGACGCCTTCATCCAAATCGTCATAATCGATTTCAATATCGCCGTAAACAACATCATGGAATTTTGATTTTCCGGTTTTGTTGATGGTTTGACGGACGACAAATTTTTCGCCGGCGGCAATCCGTTTGCGGGCTTCTTCCACACTCAGCAGTTTGCAGGGATCTTTAAATTTGACCGGAATGGCATTTTCTTCGTCAGCATCGTCGTTTTCAGACGCCGCGCAAAAACAATAATGAGCCCCGCCCAAATCAACCAGCTTATGAGCATATTCGGCATAAATCGCTTTCCGTTCCGACTGAACGTAAGGACCGTAATTACCGCCGATGTCTGGACCTTCATCCCAATTCATTCCTACACGTTTCAGCGTTGCATAAATAATGTCGGTAGCCCCTTCGACAAAACGTTTCTGGTCGGTATCTTCAATCCGGAGGACAAAATCGCCGCCGGCAGCTTTGGCTATCAAATATTCATAAAGCGCCGTGCGGAGGTTGCCGATGTGCATATAACCGGTCGGGCTGGGAGCAAAACGGGTACGAGTTTTCATTTTTAACACCTTTAATTCATTCATTTTAAACATTGTGTTCAAGATAGCGCAAAAAAAATTTTTCGCAAGTCTTTTGCATTTAAACTGCCGATATAAATTATGGTCTTCGCCTCTTTGGATAAAAAAAAAGCCGACATCCATATAGTATTGA
>ERZ824600.3979-NODE-3979-length-13481-cov-9.105690_pt1 | contig 13481 bp, 10 predicted proteins | sample MGYA00519933_ERZ824600 | MGnify/ENA primary metagenome ERZ824600 (study PRJEB31778, sample SAMEA3449178) | human gut metagenome | biome: human gut; feature: human-associated habitat; material: faeces | place: United Kingdom | collected 2010/2012 ... | reverse complement strand
TCTGCACACAAAAACAGCCGGAACGACACATCGTTCCGGCTGTGGGGTCAAATTTCTTTGCCGATCCCGGCGGTTTTTGCGGTCCTGGTTTTTACCAGTTCTTAACCGGTCTGCCCCTTACTTTACGGTCAGGGCCGCCTGACGGTGCAGCAGCTCGATGAACTTTTCTTCCTCCGGCCGCAGCCCGCCCTTGTCCGGGTACACCAGCACATCCCGCATACGCTGGTTCTGGGCCGGGCATTTTTTCAGCACCAGATGGTACTGTTCCAGTGCCCGCTGCGGCATGGGCGACGCCCACATGTAGGCCGTGGGCAGGCTCTGCAGAATGGAAAACTGGCTGCACCGCTCGTACACATGCACCCGACGGTTTTCGTTCACCTGCCAGCGCAGGCTGCTGCCTTCCTCGCCCGGCAGCTGGAAGTCATCGTGCAGCACCTCGGTGTAGCGGTTCAGCTCGGCCAGGTCATGCACCTCGTGCCGGGCCAGCGGGCTGTCGCGGTTCACCAGCAGTCGGTACTCGAACTCCATGATCTGCTCCCGGTGCAGCCCGCGCCGGGCACAGTAGCGGCTGTAGTAGTCCTCGTCCTCCTCGGCGTAGCGCAGCAGGGCCAGATGGTAGCCCCGGCGCAGCACAAAGTCCAGCCCTTCCATGGAACCGGCCTCCCGGATGTGCACCCGCAGCTGCTCGCTGCCCGCCGCCTGCTGCAGAAAATCCACCGCCGCATAGGACGCATAGGTGGCATGGGGCAGGGCCACCCGCAGCTCTGCGCACTCGCCCTGCCGACGGCGGGCGTCAGCGTCCAGCCGGTCCACCTCCTGCAGCACCCGCTGGGCCTGCTCGATGAAGTGCCGTCCCTGTTCGGTGGGGATCATGCCGGTGGACGAGCGCTCAAACATGCGGATGCCGTATTCCTCTTCCAGGTTCTTCAGCGCCTTGCTCACGTTGGGCTGGGCGGCGTACATCTGCTTTGCCGCCGCGCTCACCGAGCCCCACTTCATGATGGCCACCAGATAACGAAGTTCCGTAATATTCATGCTGTTCCCCCGTTTTGTGTGATACTGTTTATTGTATCAATTCCCCTACCGCACTGTCAAGCCGCCGGGGCGGCAAAGACCCGGCAAAGGAACCTCTTGCACGGCGGCAGCCGGTTGCGCTATAATACGATTATACTTACCATAAATGCAAAGGAGCGCTGTGCCATGCCGGAATACCGTGTGCTGCGCATTGAAGAGCAGATGTACGGCTGTGAGGAACTGCCCGCCGGGCAGCCTGTGCTGTGCGATGTGGTGCTGGAGGGCACCGACGGTGCCTGCTGCACCCTGCCCTGCCCGGACAAAGAACTCACCCGGCTGGGCATCGACGAGGGCAGCCAGGTGCACCTGCTGCCGGACGGCACCCTGCAGAAGATCTCGGAGGAACTGTTATGAATCAGATCAGAACTTCGGCCCTCATCGGTCTGGGGGCCCTTGGCATCCTGTTCGGGCGCAAAATGCCCGGCGTGCAGGTGATTGCCGACGAAGCCCGCATTGCCCGCTACGCCGCCCAACCGGTGGTGTGCAACGGCGAGGAATGCCGGTTTTCCTACGTCACCCCGGCCCAGGGCAAGCCGGTGGACCTGCTGCTGGTGGCGGTGAAGGCCACCGTGCTGGACCAGGCCATTGCCGACATGAAGAACTTTGTGGGCCCGGACACCGTCATCCTCAGCGTGCTCAACGGCATCACCAGCGAGGAGCACATCGAAACCGCCTACCCTGGCCGCACCCTGTGGAGCGTGGCCATCGGTATGGATGCCACCCGCAGCGGCCGCACACTGGTGTTCAACCAGGCAGGCAAGATCCAGTTCGGCGAGCGGGACGGTGCTATGACCGGCCGTGTGCAGGCCGTGGCCGACTATCTGGACGCCTGCGGCATCGCCAACGAACCCTGCAGCGACATCCTGTACAAGCAGTGGAACAAGTTGATGGTGAACGACGGTCTGAATCAGGCAGCCGCCGCCTTTGACCTGACCTACGGCGGGCTGTGCCGGTCGGCCGAGGCACAGGCCAAGATGCACGAGGCCATGCAGGAGGTCATCCGGCTGGCCAATCTGGAGGGCGTGCCTCTGCCCCGCGACAACGACGAGCAGTTTTTGCGCACTGCCATGCCCACCTTCAACCCGGACGGCATGCCCAGCATGCGGCAGGACGTGCTGGCAAAGCGTCCCACCGAGGTAGAGGAATTTGCCGGTGTGGTGCGCGCCCGGGCCAAAAAGTACGGCATGCCCACCCCCGCCAACGACTTTTTCTATGCCCGCATCCAGGAGATCGAAGCGGGCTACTGCAAGTAAGGAGGACTTTATGGACCTGAATCACGCTCTGCGTTTTCTTGGCTTTCCGGAAGATGAGATCCCCGCTCTTCTGGAAGAGGCCAACGCCTATGACCCCGCCCTTCTGGAGCGGGCTTTTGCAGACGAAGCCATGGAGTGTCTCCCATCCGGCTGCGCAAAAAAGCTGCTCGGCACCGGCCTGAGCGCCAGCTTTGTATTCCACCTTGCCATGCGGAATGTGTTCCTTTTGGTCCATTGTTCCCCTCTGGAAACATTCCGCACCGTTCTGGGCAGCGACTGGGGCGATATTCTCAACGAAAACCACGAGCGACATGCTTTTGGTGACGAGCGCGTTTACGACTTTCTGGACCGGCTGACCACTGACCATCTGACAAGTGACATCACGGACCTCTGCGATACAATCCGGGACGAACTGCGCACCGACGAAGAGTCCGAGTAAGGAGCTGCCATGCACAAGCTGTATTTTACCCGCCACGGCGAGACCGTGTGGAACGTGGAAAACAAGATCTGCGGCATGACCGACAGTCCCCTCACCGAGCGGGGCCGTGCACAGGCCCGGGCCCTCGGCCAGAAGGTAAAGGCCGGCGGCTATGCCATCGACGAGATCCTGTATTCTCCCCTGTCCCGCGCCGCCGACACGGCAAAAGCCATCGCCGATGCCACCGGCATCCCCGCCCGGTGTGAGCCGCGCCTGCGGGAGCAGTGCTTTGGCAAGTACGAGGGCACACCCCGCAACGGCGAGAAGTTCCGCATTTCCAAGACCTGCTTTGCCGACCGCTACGACGGCGGCGAGAGCATGCTGCAGCTGGCCCAGCGCATCTACAACCTGCTGGACGAACTGCGGGACCAAACGGACAAGACCTACCTGTTGGTGGCCCACAACGGCATCGCCCGGGTGGTGGAGTCCTACTTCCACGACATGACCAACGAAGAATACGCCCTGGCCGGCATCCGCAACTGCGAGCTGGTGGAGTATCATTTTGAGTAAGTAAGAAATAAGAGCAGGATCGGACAGCCCGCGGGCTGTCCGATCCTGCTCTTATCATAATGAATTTCTTTAGCCCTTATACAGCCCGAACAGCTTCAGCAGTTTCTGCCAGAAAGTCAGCGCCACGGGGGCGGCCTCCGGCTCTGCCGCCGGGGCCGGGGCCTCGATGGCCACCGTCTGCAGGGCGAACTGCACGGCGGAAACATCGGTGTTCTCGGCAGAGGTAAAGCTCTCCACCTCGCTGCTGCCGTTCAGACCGGCCAGCAGGCTGTCCAGCTGGTCGCTCATGTCGATCCCGGAAACATTGCTGCGCAGCTCTCCGGTGCCGGCGGTCAGCTGGGCGGCGCCGTCGGTCAGCTGCTGCACTCCGGCTTTCAGCTGGGCCACACCGTCGGTGTAGGCGTTCAGGCCGCTGTCCAGTTGGCCGTACCGGCTGGCCAGCTGGTTCACGCCGTCGGTCAGCACCGAAAGGTTGCCCAGCATCCCGGTCAGGGCATTGGCCAGCTGACGCACCCCGGCATCGAACTGCCCGTACTGGCTGTTCAGGGTGCTGCTGCCCGCGTGCAGCTGGGCCACACCGTCGTGCACCGTGTTCAGGTAGGTCTCCATCGCGTCGATGTTGGCGCTGGAGCCCTTCAGCAGCAGGATGACGTCCTTGAGCTGGGGCATCACCCTGGCCAGCTGTTCCAGCTGCTCCATAGCTTTCGCGTTGCCGTCCTTCAGCTGGTCCAGGTCCAGCCCGTTTTCCTTCAGGATGGCCTTGTAAGCGTCGTAACTCACCTGCTCATCCAGCTGGGCGGCACCGGCGTCCAGCTGGGCAATGCCGTTCTGGATCTGGGTGGAGGCGTCCAGCAGGGTGGTGAGCTGGTCGGTGGAGGCCGACACGCCGTTCAGGGCGGTCTGCATCTGGGTCAAGGCCGCCTTGACCTTGGCGGACCCGCCGGTCAGCTCGCCGGACTTGCCGTTCAGGGTGTCAAGACCCGCCTGCACCTGGGCAATGCCGTCTGCCAGCGCGTTGGCACCGTCGTCCAGCTGTACCGAACCGCTCTGCAGCCGGTCCAACATGCCGGTCAGGTCGGCCCCGTCCAGGTCGAGGTTCAGCCGGAGCTTCACACCGTTCAGCAAGATGGCGTTCATGGCAAAGTCGGTCACGTCGGCGGTCACGGTCACGTCGCTGTCCGAACCTGGCAGCAGGATGTAGGAGAGCTGCTTGTTGCTGCCCACATTGGCCATGGTGGCCCCATCAGCCACGATGTTCTGTGCCCGGTCGGTGTCCAGCGTCATGGTCACTTGCAGGGCATACTGGTCAAAGAAATCCCCGGTGCAATCCGGGTTGCGGCTCACCTGCAGGCGGATGGTCAGCGCGCCGCTTTTGCCGCCCAGCTCTTCCGGAGCGATCTCGGCCCCGTCCAGCGTGTAGGTCAGCTTCACGAGCCACGGCAGCGCGGTGGCGGTGTCCATGGTGCCCTCATAGTAGAGCTTGCCGTCCTCGGCAACTGTAGCGGTGACGGTGTCGCCGCTGTGCTTCAGCGGGTCGGTGGTGGTCATGTTGCGCACGGCGGTGTAGCTGCCGTGGTCGGTGACGGTGTCCCCCGCCTGCACGGCAAAGCTGTTCACGGCATACACGCCGGTCATGGTGCCGGACGCATCCAGATTGGCATAGATGACCTCTTCCTTGGCGGAGGCCGCAAGGGCCGGCAGGGCCGCCCCGGCCAGCAGACAGCCTGCCAGCACCAGCGCCGATGCCCGGCGCACAATCTTCTGTTTCATCTCGTCAAGCCTCCTTCGGCTGTTTTTTCGGTTTGATGATGAGCGGGTCGGCCAGATACAGATAGCCCGGCAGAGCCAGCAGCACGATGGCCAGCGACACCAGACCGCCCACACCCAGGAAGTTGCCCAGCTGGCCCAGCAGCTGGTTGGTGGAGATGGCCCCCATCAGGAAGCCCACCACCGCCAGCGCACTGCCCGTGGTGATCACCGAGGTGGTCACGGTGGACACGGTGGCGGCAATGGCCTGCTTTTTGTCCAGCGTCTCGCGGAACTCCTGATACCGGTCCGAGAACAGGATGGCGTAGTCTACCGTCGCACCCAGCTGGATGGTGCTGATGATGAGGTAAGCAATGTAGAACACATGGCGGCCCCGGAAATACGGGATGGCCAGATTGATCCAGATGGCCGTCTCGATGCTCAGCACCAGAATGACCGGCAGCAGCAGCTGACGCTTCATGAGCAGCAGGATCAGGAACACCGCGCCGATGGCCAGCAGATTCACCTTGACCATGTCGGCGGTGATGGTGTCCATCAGGTCGTAGGTGCTCACGCCCTGCCCGGCCAGATCATACGCATCCGGGTAATACTGCTGCACCGTGGCACGCACTTTTTCCACCAGCGCAAAGGCCGCGTCGCCCTCGGTGTCGGCGTTCACGGTGAGCACCATGCGGGTGTAGCCGCCGGACACCAGCAGTTTCAGGGTGTCCGGGGGCACGAACTCCGGCGGGATGGACGCGCCCGCATTGTCCACATAGGACAGGATGCCCGTCACCTCCGGGATGGCGTGCAGCGCATCCGAAAGCTCGGCCTGGGTGGCGGTGTCGCCCTCCGGCACCAGCACCACCCAGGTATCGCTCTTGCCGAACGTCTCTTCGATGGCGGCGGTATCGGCACCCAGACGGGTGTTGGTGCCGAACATATGGGCGGCACCGTAGTAGTATTCGTTGTTGTTGGAGGCCAGATAGCTGGGCACCATGATGACGGCCAGCGCCAGCGCCGCCGGCAGCATGATGCGGGACACAAACCGCCCGAACTTGTCAAAGCCGGGCAGCAGAGGCTTGTGGTGGGTCTTATCCATCCACGGGTAACACACCAGCGTCAGCGCCGGCATGAAGGTGAACACGGTGACAAGGCTCAGCACCACGCCCTTGGCCAGCGCAAGGCCCAGGTCCGGGCCGATCTGGAACTGCATGAGCACCAGCGCCAGAAAACCGATGACCGTGGTCAGGCCGCTGGACAGGATGGACCCGGTGGATTTGCACAGGGCCTCCACCATGCAGTCCTCCGCGCTGGCGTCCGGGCGCGCGGCCCGGCACTCGGCAAAGCGGTGGATGAGGAACACCGAGTAATCCAGCGACACGGCCAGCTGCAGGATGCTGCCGGCGGCGTTGGTCACAAAGGAAATGGTGCCGAACATCAGGTTGGTGCCGTTGTTGATGAGGATGGCCGCCCCAAGACCCGCCAGCACCAGCAGCGGCTCCACCCAGGAATCGGTGGTCAGGATCAGGATGAACAGCACATACACCACCGCAATGGCCGCGATCTTGGCCACCTCGGTGACGGTGGAGTTGGTAGCCACAGCGGTGGACACCGCGGTCCCGGCCAGGGCATTGTCCTCCCCGATCAGGTCCTGGATGGCCGCCACAGCCTCCAGACGGTTCGCATCCTCCACCGTCACGGTGAACAGCGCGCAGTTGTCCTTATAATAGGTCTCCACCGTGGCGGTGTCCTGCATCTGCAGCGGCACGGTCACGTCCAGGCTGTCGTCCAGCCAGGTCACGGCCTCCACGCCGTCAATGGCGGCAAGTTTTTCTTTGTAGTCCAGTGCCTCGGGCACCGTGACGTCCCGCACCATGACCCGCATGTTGGGGATGCCGCCGGTAAAGGCGCTGTTCATCTGCTCCAGTGCAATGGTGGAGGGTGAGTCCGGCGGCAGATAGTCGTTGATGTCGTAGTCCACCTGCACCGCCCGGGAAGCAAACACGCTCAGCACGGCGGCCAGCACGAATGCGGCCAGCACCGCTCTGCGCCGGTGCACGATGGCGGTATAGAATCGTTTCAGCAAAACAGGAAAACTCCTTTCCGGAAAAATCAAAACTGTTTATCATTCTAACAGGTCTGATAAAAATGGAAAAGAGATATTTTATGAATTTTCGCTTTTGGGCGTATTTTTTGCTCTTGACAAATAAATGGATTCTGCTATACTCTTTTTCGGTCATCGGAGGACCGTTTCCAACGTAATTTGGACGGGCCGGATAAGATGCCGTGCAGACAGCGCCCCGCCGGAGGCTTCCTTGCCGTAGTGAGGAAGAAGAGGAAGGCCGGGCGTGCACTCACGGAGCTTATCCGGCCCGTTTTGTTTCCTGTCGAAAGGAGTTTTTCGTGTCCAAGCAAAAAATCCAACTGTCGGATCACTTTACCTACCCGCGCCTGCTGCGGTTCGTGCTGCCCGCCGTGGGCACCATGCTGTTCACCTCCATCTACGGCATCGTAGATGGCCTGTGCGTGTCCAACTTTGTGGGCAAAACGGCCTTTGCGGCGGTCAACCTGATCATGCCGCTGCCCCAGCTGCTGGCCACCATCGGCTTCATGCTGGGTACCGGCGGCAGCGCCATCGTGGGCATCACGCTGGGCGAGGGCGACCAGAAAAAGGCCGACCGCTACTTTACCATGTTCCTGCTGGCCGCCGCCATCTCCGTCTCGGTGCTGGCCGTGCTGGGGCTTGTGTTGCTGCGGCCCATTGCCATCCTGCTGGGTGCCAAGGGCGAGCTGCTGGACTACGCCGTGCGCTACGGCCGCATCCTGATGCTGTCGCTGCCCACCTTTGCGCTGCAGAACATGTTCCAGAGCTTCTTTGTCACCGCCGAAAAGCCGCACCTCGGCTTTTACTTCACGGTGGCTGCCGGCTGCACCAACATGGTGCTGGATGTGCTGATGGTGGGCGTCTGGGGCTGGGGCGTAGAGGGTGCCGCCATTGCCACCTTCCTCAGCCAGATCGTGGGCGGCCTGCTGCCGATCTTCTACTTCCTCGACCACAAGAATACCAGCCGCCTGCACCTGTGCAAAACGCAGCTATACAGCAAGGTGCTGTTGGACGCCTGCATCAATGGCTCCTCCGAGCTGATGACCAACCTGTCCATGTCGCTGGTGAACATCCTGTACAACTACCAGCTGCTGCGCTTTGCCGGAGAAAACGGCGTGGCCGCCTACGGCGTCATCATGTACGCCGCCTTCCTGTTCGTGGCCGTGTATGTGGGCTACGCCTTCGGCAGTGCGCCCATCGTCAGCTTCCACTACGGTGCAGGCAACCGTGCCGAGGTGCACAACCTGTATGAAAAGAGCCTGCGGCTCATTGCGGTGGTGGCCGTCACCCTGACCGCCGCATCCATGGTCATCATCCCCTATGTGGCACGGTTCTTCGTGGGCTACGACCCGGAGCTGCTGGCCCTGACCAGCCGGGCCTTCCGGCTGTACGCCCTGAGCTTTGTCATCATGGGCTTCAACGTGTATGCCTCCTCCTTCTTCACCGCGCTGGGCGACGGCGTGACCAGTGCGCTGATCTCCTTCCTGCGCACGCTGGTGTTCCAGATCGCGGCGGTGCTCATCCTGCCCGCCATTCTGGGCATTGACGGCATCTGGCTGGCCGTGACCGCCGCCGAACTGGCTGCCCTGGCCGTGAGCGCGGCCATGTTCGTCACCAAAGACAAGGTATTCCATTACCGCAAGGCGTAACCTTCTCCCCTGCTTTTTGCGAAACGGCGAAAAGCAGGGGATTTTTTTGGTGATTCTGGCTCTGCCGCCGGGGCGAGAATCGTGCTAGAATGGGCATAGCTTTTATTCACCGCTTTGTGAGGAAGAACTATGACGTTATTTCTGACCAGCAGTCCCAGCGGCTGCCCCTTTGAGCCCGGCCCGGCGGTGCCGGTACTGGACAGACGCAATCATTTTCTGGAAAACTTGCGGGCCGTGTGGCCGGACCACCCGGTGCGGGGCCTTGCCATCGCGGCAGACCCCCACGCTTACGCCCAGAACGACGAGATGTGCCGGGTATTCCTGCAGAGCTTTGCGGACGCCCACCTGCCCCTGACCGAACTTGTGCCCTGCGACGCCCGCAATCAGGAAGAGATCGGCACCCTGCTGCCCCGCAGCGGCTTTGTGATGCTGTGCGGCGGCCATGTGCCCACCCAGAACCACTTTTTTGCCCAGCTGGGCCTGCCGGGGCTGTTCCACAATTACCACGGCATCGTGCTGGGCGTGAGCGCCGGCAGCATGAACGCCGCCCGGCTGGTGTATGCCGCCCCGGAGGAGCCGGGCGAAGCCGCCGACCCCGGCTACTGCCGCTGGCTGAACGGCCTCGGCCTGACCGAGACCCGCATCCTGCCCCACTACCAGTTCATCCGGGATCATGTGCTGGACGGGCAGAAGATGGAGGACATCGCCCTTGCCGATAGCAAAAAGCGGCATTTTCTCGCTTTGCCGGACGGCTCGTATATCCTGTGCGCCGACGGCAGCGAGGCGCTGTACGGCAGAGGCTGGTACTTTGCGGATGGGATGATGGAAGAGATCAACGAAGATGAAGATGTGCTGCCACTGCGGTAGCAATAAAAAAGAAGCACGCAGATGCGTGCTTCTTTTTTTATGATGTTCTGCTGCGCAAAATGATGTGTGCTATCGCACATTCTATCATGCCCCGCAGGCAGACATCATTGCGCATATAATGCGCACATCATTCCGCCGCAAGGCGGATAAAGGGCGCTATTGCGTTGGTGTCGCCGTGGCGGACGATGGAGTAGGTGATGTCGCAGTAGGGCTGGATGGCGGTGCTCTTTTCCACGGTGGAGATGAGCAGCACCTGCAGCTGCAGACAGCGGAACAGCTCCATCATGGGGCGGATGCGGTCACTGGTCATCTTGCTGAAAGCCTCGTCCAGCAGCACCAGACGGATGCTGTTCTCGCTCTTCTGGTAGATCTGCAGCAGGGATGCGCAGATGGCCACATAGAAGGGTGCCTGATTCTCGCCGCCGGAGGAGTCGCGGCTGACGCGGGACAGGTACGCCTGCTGGCCGGTGACCCGGTTGGTGACCTTGATGTCGTAATCCAGATAGGTGCGGTAGTCCACATAATCCGACAGGGTGGTGGTGCCGGTGCGGCCCTCCTGCCGGGCACGGGTGTTCTCGTCCACATCCGCCATGATCTTTTCCATCAGCTCATCCACCTGCCGCTCGTAGGCGGGGTCGGCGGTGGCGGCAAGGTTGTCCAGCGAGTCGCCCTCGGTCATCTGCTGGTTGCCCTTGTCCACGATGACCTGATAGAACGCAGCCAGCTGCGGGTCCCGGCTGGGCTCCAGCTCAAAGCGGTAGACTTCTTCGCCGTAGGTCAGCTGTTCCATCACCTTGTTCAGCTCCCGGAACTGCCGCCGGGCATTGAAGATGTCATCCTTCATGCGGAACAGGATGTCCTTGCGGAAACGGTCCTTGCAGTCGCGCTGGGCCTGCTCCAGACGGGCGGCGTAGCGTTCCAGGTCGATGCGCACAAGGCTCTCGTGCTGGGCACGGTACTGGTCCAGCCCCGCCAGACCCAGCGGGTAATCACAGACGTAGTGCTCGTTGTAGGCCTTCTGGGCGGGTTCCAGTGTGCCGGTGAGGTAGGCCGTCAGGGCATCGTCCAGCCGGGCCTGTGCCTTTTCGGCGGCCTGTGCGGCGGCTGCGGGCTTGTCGGCCGGAGCAAGGGCCTGCATCCGGGTGCGGGCCAGCGGCTCCAGCAGCGGATGGGCCGCAAAGAACTTCCGGGCCGCGTCGGCGCTCTGCTGTGCCGTCTCCCCGGCCTTTTTCTGTTCGGCTTCGCAGGAAGCGATCTGTTTTTCGCACACGCGGATGTCGCCGCCCACCTGCTCCACAGCGGTGCGGGCGGCTTCCCAGGCGGCTTCCCGCGTTTCTTCCTCGCGGTACATCTCCTGCAGCAGGGGGTTCTCGCGGTATTCGGCCAGCTTGCCCTCCTGTTCGGCCACCGCATTCCGGGCTTTTTCGGCGGCGATGCGGGCCTCCCACAGGCCGGCCAGCTGCTGCGGCGCGGTGCCGCGCTGGAAGTTCTGGTACTGGTCGTAGGCGGTTTTCAGGTTCTGCTCGGTCTGGGCGGCGGTGCGGGTGCGCTCGGCCAGAGCTTCCAGCTCTTCGGCCAGTGCCCCGGCGCGGGCGCGGCGGGCTTCCAGGCCGATATAGCGCTGTGGGGTGCGCAGGCGCTCCAGCCGGAAGGGATGGTGCCGCAGCAGGTCGCGGGTGGCGCTGTCCGGGTACTGTTCCAGTGTTTCAGGGGTGTCGCAGCAGACGATGCGCCGCAGGATGGTGTCGGCGTACTGGGCCGCCAGCGGGTTTTCGCTGGTGACCTGTGCCGCCAGACTGTCCGCCGGGGCAGTCTCAGCATGGCGGTTGGCCTTGCGGATGCCCGGCGTGTCCAGCAGGCTGATGGGCCCCACCTTGTCCTTCAGGGCCACAAAGGTGCTCTTGGCGGCCTCGTAATGGGCGGGCGGCACAAGGACGTCGAACCGGCGGTCGCCCAGGCAGGCTTCCACGCAGTCCTGCCAGCTCTCGTCCGCCACGGCCAGCAGCTCACAGAAGATCTTGGCGTCCGGCTGCATGCCGCGGCTCTTCAACTCCGCGTTCACGGCATCCCGCACACGGGTGGCGGCATCGCCGTGGGGGTACACCCACTTGCCGCCGGACACGGCGTCCAGCTCGGCGCGCTTGTCCGCCTGCTCTTTGCGCAGGGCGGCGGTGTTCTGCCGGGCCGCAAAGTAGGCTTCTTCCAGCGGTTTTTCCTGCGCGGCAAGCCAGTCGGTGAGCTGCGGCAGGGTGTCGGCGGTGAGGTTTTCCAGCTTCCAGCCGGAAGCAAACCCGCTGCGGCGCAGGGCTGTGAGCAGGGCTTCGGCCTTGGATGCGGCATCCTCGGCCTGCGCGGCTTTGCGGGCGGCGGCATCCTGCGCCGTCTTGCGGCGGGACAGTTCTTCCTCCATGGCATCCAGTGCCCGGCCCTCGCCGCTGGCACCGGCTGCGCTGTGGGCGGCAAGGTAGGCGCGGCGGGCTTCCGCCTCCGCGTTCTTGGCCTCGGCATAACGGGCGTTCAGAGCCTCCAGCTGGCGGTGTCCGGCGTCCAGATGGCCCTGCCACACGTCCTGTTCCCCGCCGTCGGCAGCAGCACGAGCCAGCAGGGCCGCGCCCCGGTTCACAAGGGCTTCGGTCTGCTTTCCGGCGGCTTCGCGGCCATAGTTCACGATCTCTTCCAGTGCATCGGCGCGGGTCTGGGCTTCGGCCAGCACAGCGTGCAGGTTTTCCAACTCCAGCCGGTCGCCCTGCAGCGCTTCCAGATCCAGTTCCGGCTGGGGCAGGATGTACTGGTACAGAAACTCCCGGAAGTTGGGGATCTCGTCCATGCTGGTGCCCATCTGGAACACTTCGTTGAACTTTTTGCCCAGCGGGCTGGACGCCCGCCCGATGCCCAGCGCCCGGCAGATGCGGTCACGGGCTTCGCTGGGGCTGCGGGTGTAGGAGAGCCGGCCGACGGCGGGCTTGAAGTCCTCCTTGGCGCTGGGGGCACCGGTACGCGGGTCGATGAAGGGCAGCTGTTCCAGCGTGCAGCCGTCCTCGGAGAGGTACCAGGTCTGGTCGCCGGGGTGCAGCTCCTGCATGGGGCCTTCCGACTCCACCCGCACCGCGATGACAAAGGGGGCGCGCTTGAGACTGTCGTAGAACTCCGCGCCGATGTAGGCCACGGTATGGCCGGGGCGGCGGTAAGCGTTTTCCCCGCGCTGCTTCGCGTGGACCGAGCCCTGCAGGGTGCGGCCGCTCTTCTTATTGCCCAGGGCATTGAAGTTGCGGTTGGTGGTCAGGCAGTAGCGGATGGCATCCAGAATGGTGGTCTTACCCACGGCGTTCACGCCGATCATATAGGTCAGGCGGGCGCAGTCAAAGGTGACGTTTTCAAAGTTGTGCCAGTTGATGAGTTTCAGGCGTTTGAGTTCGATCATGCTTCTCCCTCCCCTGCTTCGGTGTCTGCGCCCTCCGGGCGCTCGTACAGGCCAAGCTCGGTGCGGGTGCGGGCGCTCTCTGCCGCTGCGTCGGCAAGGTCGGCATCCGGCAGGGCCAGCAGCACGGTCGGGAACACCTCGATGCGGCTGTCCAGCCCGGAGAGCCGCCCCACCGGTCGGGCCAGATTGTACCGGCGCAGGGTGCGCATCAGCCTTTCCAGCGTCTGCTGGTCCAGCCTGCGGGGCAGGTTCATCTTCTGCAGCTCGGTCTGCACCTCTTCCACGGTCACCAGCACCTGATCGGCGCTGGCGGCAAGGCTCTCCCGCTTTTGCAGGTAGAGCAGGCGGAGCACCAGCAGCAGGATGCTCTCGTATT
>ERZ824600.3973-NODE-3973-length-13509-cov-30.785863_pt1 | contig 13509 bp, 12 predicted proteins | sample MGYA00519933_ERZ824600 | MGnify/ENA primary metagenome ERZ824600 (study PRJEB31778, sample SAMEA3449178) | human gut metagenome | biome: human gut; feature: human-associated habitat; material: faeces | place: United Kingdom | collected 2010/2012 ... | reverse complement strand
CCAGCAAAATGACCGCCCAGCTCTTGCAGCAGGCCATGAAGAAGGTGCTGGCGGACATGGAGAAGCACAAGAAAAATCCCCCACTCCGGCACGGCAAGCAGACGCTCCGGCAGCTTATGAAGCACAACACCGGCGTTTCCAACATTGAGATCACGGATCAGAATATCCGGGCCTTTTCTTCCACGGCGAAGAAGTACGGCCTGGATTTTGCTTTGAAAAAGGACACCTCCGGCGAGCATACCCGTTACCTGGTGTTCTTCAAGGGCCGGGACGCCGATGTGATTACAGCGGCCTTCCGGGAGTTTTCTGCTAAAAATCTGAGCCGCGAGAAAGCCCCTTCCATCCGGCGCAAGCTGGAAAAGGCGCAGGAGCAGTCAAAAACGCAGCACAAGGAGCAGGAGCGAGGCGAGAAGGTCAAGACCAGAGAACGGAGTGTGGAGCGATGAAGGATAAGCTCAAAAAGTATCTTCTGCCGAATCTGCCGTATCTGTTCTTCGTGTATCTCTTTGATAAGCTCTGCCAGGCGGTGCGGCTGGCTCCGGGACTTGACGCCTCGGAAAAGCTGCTGCATATCGGGCAGGGCTTTCAGACCGCCTTTGCAAGCTCCGCTCCCAGCTTTCATGTGCTGGACATCTGCATTGGCATTCTCGGTGCGGTCCTCGTCCGGCTGGCGGTGTATGTCAAGGGCAAGAACGCGAAGAAGTACCGCAAGGGCATCGAATACGGCTCTGCCCGCTGGGGCACGGCGGCGGATATCGCTCCCTACATGGACCCCGTTCCCGATTGGAACATCCCGCTGACCCGGACAGAAAGCCTCACCATGACCAGCCGCCCGAAGCAGCCAAAGTATGCGAGAAACAAAAATATTCTCGTCATCGGCGGCTCCGGCAGCGGCAAGACGCGGTTCTTTGTCAAACCGTCCATCATGCAGATGCACAGCTCCTATGTCATCACCGATCCAAAGGGGCAGCTTTTGACGGAAACAGGAAAAATGCTCCTGCACGGCGCACCGAAGCTGGACGAGAACGGAAAGCCGGTGCGGGACAGTCGCGGCAAGGTCATCTATGAGCCCTACCGTATCAAGGTCCTGAACACCATCAATTTTTCAAAAAGCATGAAATATAACCCGCTGGCCTATGTGCGCTCCGAGAAAGATATCCTCAAACTGGTCAATGTCATCATTGCCAACACGAAAGGCGACGGCGAAAAATCCTCCGAAGATTTTTGGGTCAAAGCCGAGCGGCTTTTATACTGCGCCCTGATCGGCTACATCTGGTACGAGGCGGAGCCGGAGGAACGGAACTTCATCACGCTTCTGGACCTGCTGAACGCCTGTGAAGCCAGGGAGGACGACGAGACATACAAAAGTCCCGTGGATATCCTCTTTGACGATCTGGCGAAAAAGCAGCCGGAGCACTTCGCTGTCAAGCAATATGTCAAATTCAAAATGGCGGCGGGAGATGTATGCTCTAAGTGACTTCTTAATCATGGTTTTTGTCATGGTTAGTGAAGCAGTCACTTAGAGTATTTTCATTTCAGGAGGTACAGCCATGAGAAACGAGAAAATCACCCCACTGTATGAGCGTTTGAGCCGCGATGATGAGTTACAGGGCGAAAGCAACTCCATATCGAACCAGAAAAAGATGTTAGAGGAGTTTGCCCGCCGGAACGGGCTGCCAAACCCCACCCACTTCACCGATGACGGCGTATCGGGAACCCGTTTTGACCGTCCCGGCTTTCTGGCGATGATGGAGGAAGTCGAGGCCGGACGGGTGGAGGCCATTGTTATCAAAGACATGAGCCGCCTGGGGCGTGACTATCTGAAAGTCGGTCAGGTCATGGAGATTTTGCGGCAGCGCGGTGTCCGGCTGATCGCTATCAATGACGGTGTAGACAGTCTGAAAGGCGATGATGATTTTACCCCGTTCCGCAACATCATGAACGAGTTTTACGCCCGCGATACCAGCCGGAAAATCCGCTCCGTGTTCAAGTCCAAGGGCATGAGCGGCAAGCACCTGACCGGCACCGTCATTTACGGCTATTTGTGGGACGAAAAACGGGAACACTGGCTTGTGGACGAAGAAGCCGCCGAAGTGGTACGCCGTATCTTTTCCCTGACGATGGAGGGCTATGGCCCCTATCAAATCTCGAAGCTGCTGTCCGAGGCAAAGATTGAAATCCCCGCTGTCCACCTGGCGCGCTTTCACGAGGGCGTAAACAGGTCAAAGCCGGTCAAAGACCCCTACGGCTGGGGATCATCCACCATTGTGAACATCCTGAAAAAGCGGGAATATCTGGGCCACACCATCAATTTTAAGACCCGCAAGCACTTCAAGGACAAGAAAAGCCACTATGTTGACGAAAGCGAGTGGACGATTTTCGAGAATACCCATGAGGCCATCATCGACCAGGAAACCTTTGACAATGTGCAGCGCATCCGGGCGAATGTCCGGCGCTACCCGGACGGCTGGGGCGAGGCCCATCCTCTGACCGGCCTGATGTACTGCGCCGACTGCGGCGGCAAGATGTATGTCCATCGCGTCAATAACGGCAAGCGTGACCCACAGTTTACTTGCAGCCAGTACAGCAAGTACCCTATCGGCTCCCTTTGCCCCACACAGCACCGCATCCGGGCTGAGGCCGTCCTGACCCTGATAACCGATATGCTCCGGGCCATCGCGGAGTATTCCAGGAATGACCGGGCCGAGTTTATCCGCACTGTCCAGGAAACACAGGCCGCCCAGCAGACCGCCGACATCTCCAAGAAGCGGAAACGGCTGGCCGCCGCCCAAAAGCGGGCCGGGGAACTGGAAAAGCTGATCTGCAAAATCTATGAGGACAACGCCCTGGGTAAGCTGCCGGACGCCCGGTATGAGGCCCTGGACGCACAGTACGCCAAAGAGCAGGACGCTCTCAATGTGGAAATCGCGGAACTGGAAAAGGCTGTTACCGGCTATGAGCAGAGCCGGAAATCTGCGGAGAAGTTTATTGCCCTGATTGATAAGTACGAGAACTTCGACACGCTGACAAATACCATGCTCAACGAGTTTGTAGAGAAAATCCTTGTCCATGAACGTGCCCGCAAAGGCAGCCAGGACACCACACAGGAGGTTGAAATCTACTTCAACTTTGTGGGCCGGTATATCCCGCCCGCCTTGCAGCCGGTTCCCCTGACCCCGGAGGAACAGGAAGAACTGCGGAAGAAGGAGGAACGCAAGGACAGGCTTCACCAGAACTACTTGCGCCGCAAGGCAAATGGCAAGCAGAAGGAATGGGAAGAACGCTACAACGCCAAGCGCAAGGCACAGGTGGAGGCGGCAAAGGCCGCAATTCGGGCTGAGGACATGGAAAAAGGCATTTTTATCCCTGTCGGTCAGTTACCCAGGCAGGAGCCGCGCAAGGCTGCCTTATCGGCCAGTGCCGCAGTTTAACCCTCACAGTGTAAAGGAGGACGAACATGAACAAATTGACTTACACCCGCTGCGGGGATTACTACATCCCCGACCTGAAACTTTCCGAGCAGCCGGAGGCCCCCATCGGCAAGTATGGCCGTATGCGGCAACGCTACCTGAAGGAACACCGGCCCGGCCTTTACAGCAGCCTGATTTTGAGCGAAAAGCTGTACCCGCACCTGTTGGAGATTGACCGGGCGGCGCGTGAACGGATGGACGCCATGTTGCCCCGGATGATGGAGGCGGCGGGCGTCACCGAGGAACTGAAAGGCCGTGACCCCATGCGCTGGGTGGGGCTGATGAACACGCTGAAGGCGCAGGCGGAGGGAATTATATTAGTAGAATTGATTAACAATTGATTCCCCAACAATAAATATAGTTATAATCAAAAAGATGAAGTTAGTGTAAATAGACTGACCTCATCTTTTTTGATTCCTATATTCTTCCGGGGATTTTCCATAAGCTTTACGGAACGCAGCAGCAAATTTACTTGCATTGGCATAGCCTAAATGCTCTGCAATATTGCCGATTGTCAAGTTCGGTTTTGACATCAATAAAAGTGCATACCGCATTTTTGCCTGTCGGATATAAGTCCCAATAGGAACACCATACATAGCCTTGAATGATTCCCGAAGTTTTGTTCGTCCCATTGCTGATATTTTGCAAAGCTGTGACATTTCAGGTGGATTTAAGATGTTCTGTTCAATGGCTTGCCGTACAGCTTCTAACGCCTTTTTTTCTTGCTGTGAAAAGGGCTGTTGCTTCAACGTCGCTTGTTGTTGCTTGTGAAAGTTTCCGGCAACGATGGAAAGCAACTCGCCTACCTTGCTTTCATAGTAAAGGCGAGAAGTTTCACCAGCTATCAACTTGTCCCGTATCTGTAAAAACAGTGTGCCGACTTCTGGGGTATTATAGTCAAAAGATTTCCAGTTATAGATCTCTGCATAATCAAAATCTTCAGAGGTAAACCGTTCTTGAAGATTCTTTTCTATGTAGTCCTCAAATAACAGCACTGATGAATAACGGATCGGTATATCAGGCTGGTATAATACCCGTCCCTGTGACGGTTTATTGAGATAAAGATGGATTCCTTCTGTGATAGTCTGGGCCTTTTTCCCGTTTTGAATCAGGGTAACGCCGCCGGATTCCAAATAATAAATTTTAACCAGAGGTTGATTGATTGTGTATTTACGCTCCATCGGTACATAAGGTGTCCAGTTTCCAGTTGAAAGAAATAATCCAGTCGTCGGTTGAACTTGATAGACACTACCATATCCTTGACGTTTTTGCGGCTGCAAAGTAAAAATTCCATTATGATTATCCTGTTGAAAATGATAATCGTACAGGTAAAAAGAAGCATCTCCTAATTTGTGGACAGCCTTTGGAGAATCAGCCAGCATCTCCTTCACTCCGTTTCTTTTATGGACGGAACAATCCGCAATATCTTTTTTTATGCTCCAAAATATCACGTTCCCTAATAAGTAAAAATGAAAAAGCACTGATATGCGCGATGCTTTTTCAACTTCGTCAATGTCTATCGACCTTTTTTGCCGCGTTTGACACGCTGAGAAACGCTGTATAAAATGATTTTGTTGGCGGTTAGCATCTTCTAACCATGACAATTCTATCATGTTTTTGTCATCAGGTCAATGAAGCTCCGCTAACAAATAAAAATTAGGAGGACGTTGAAAATGTCTAATTCACAACAAATGAAAAAAGGGTTGTCTGTGCGCGACCTGATTACCACCGGCATCCTTGCAGCCCTGTATATGGTATGCGCCATGATTGGTGAGGCTATTTTTGGATTCTTCCCCGTACTGACATTCCTTTGCCCGCTGTCTATTGCGCTGTTGTGCGGCCCTGTTTATATGCTGATTCTGGCAAAGGTTCCGAAGCATGGCCCCATCATTGTTACTGGTATTTTGGTAGGTGGCGTGTTGTTCTTACTCGGAATGTATTGGTCTATGTGTCTGGCCTACTGTATTCTCGGTGTCGTGGCTGATCTGCTGGCCGGTTCCGGCAACTTTAGAAGCAAGGGCCGTAATCTGCTGTCCTATATGATTTTTGTTATCAGCCCTGTATTCTCCTATGGGATGCTCTGGTTTGACCGTGACGCTTATGTGAGCTATTTGATTGAAAAAGGGACAGAACAGGCTTACATGGACACAATGGTTTCTACCGCTCAAAACTGGATGCTTCCGGCTATGATTATTGGTGTACTGATCTGTGCCGCTCTTAGTGGCTTGTTAGGCCAGAAACTTTTGAAGAAGCATTTTGAAAAGGCCGGAGTGGTGTAATGGAGCTGCAATTACAAACAAAAGATCCGCTGGCAGCATTACATTTAGACCCCCGTACTAAAATGTATCTGCTTATTGTAGGAAATGTGGCCTTGTTTCTCGCACCCTCTCTGCTCTATGAAATTGCGCTGGTTATCTGCGTTGTGATTCTCGGAATCCTTGTAGGTGCAAAACGGTTTACGACAAAAATGGCTGCTGTCTATGCGGGAATGGTAATTCTGCATATCATTGGCACGAATTATTTGACAGGAACCTTGCAGATTGCGATTGTAACATTTACTGTCTTTATCCGAAAAATTTTCCCCTGTGCCATGCTCGGCGGAATCTTAGTTAGCACAACAAGGGTAAATGAGTTTATGGCGGCAATGAACCGTATTCATATGCCGAAAGCTATGATTATTCCTATGACGGTTATGCTTCGCTATTTCCCCATGGTACATGAGGATTGGGGATATATCAGTGACGCAATGCATATGCGAGATGTGGCACCAACCGTCAAAAGCCTGTTGACGCATCCGGCCCGCACTGTGGAGTGTATTTATGTTCCTATGATGATGTCGGCTTTGAAAGTAGCGGATGAATTGTCTGCGGCGGCTGTGACACGGGGACTAGAAAATCCAAAACCACGAACCTGTTTACAGGAAATCCATTTTAGCATTGCAGACGTGATATGCGTTGCCCTATTTACTATGTTTATGTCCGTGTCTGTATGGCTAAAACTGAAAGGGGTGATTGGCTGATGATTTGTTTTGAAAAGGTGTCTTTTACCTATCAGGAATCCATGCAACATGGAGGTCTGCGTGACATTGAACTGACAATACATAAAGGCGAGTGCGTATTGCTTTGCGGGCGAAGCGGCTGCGGAAAAACCACATTGACCCGTCTTGTAAATGGTCTGATACCCTATTTTTATCCAGGCGAAATTACCGGCACAACCTATGTTGACGGTAAAGATATACGGGACTATCCCATGTATGAAGTGTCCGAATATGTGGGGTCTGTATTCCAAAATCCACGCTCTCAGTTTTTTAATGTAGATACAGACAGTGAAATCTCCTTTGGAATGGAAAATTTGACTTATCCAAGGGAAAAAATGAAAGAACGCATTTCAAAGACAGTTGCGGAATTGGATATAGCCCATCTGACTGGGAGAAGCATATTTGAATTGTCTGGTGGTGAAAAACAAAAGGTGGCGTTTGCGTCCATCTATGCTATGTCCCCGAATATTTACCTGCTAGATGAACCATCTTCCAATCTGGATATGGATGCTATTGAGGATTTACGGCGTACACTTGAACTTCTAAAGAAACAAGGCAAGACCATTCTAATTGCAGAGCATCGGATTTATTATCTTAGGGAATTAGTTGACCGCATTGTGTATATGGAAAGCGGGGCTATATCAGCTGTTTTTTCTCCGAACCAGTTTCTTTCTATGCCTGAAGAACAGCGGCACAGTATGGGACTTCGCGCTTTAGATTTGTCAAAGGTACAGCCAAGGGCCATTGCTGAAAATTCTCAAAAGCCGATTTTGGAAGTCAGAAACTTATCCTTGTTCTATAAGAAAAAGAAGGTTCTAGACGATTTGAATTTGAGCGTGGCACCGGGAGAAATCATAGGAATTATCGGCCATAATGGAGCCGGAAAATCTACATTTTCCAGGACACTATGCGGCCTGCATACAAACTATACGGGGCAGATTCTTTGGGATGGTAAAGAGTTGAACACAAAGAGCAGATTAAAACACTCCTATATGGTAATGCAGGATGTAAGCTACCAGCTATTTGCCGATACGTTGGAAAAAGAATGTGTATTTGGAATTAAGCATCCTGATCTGAACGCAGCAAAACAGGCAATGGAACGGCTGGGCATTTATGAGTACCGTACTCATCATCCCAATACGCTTTCCGGGGGCCAGAAGCAGCGTGCGGCCGTGGCAGTCAGTATGGTATGCCGTAAGGATGTTTTAATTTTCGATGAACCGACTAGCGGGCTTGATTATGACAGCATGATTCAGGTTGCTGGGTTATTTCAGGCGCTTTCTAAAATGGGAAAGGTAATCTTTGTTGTAACCCATGATTACGAATTTTTAGCAGCAGCCTGTACAAGAGTGATTCATTTTGATAACGGAAAACAGCAGGAAGATTACCCCCTTTCCCCCGACAATCTGCATCGACTACAAGATTTTTTCTTGCGGTCAGAAAGGAGGCAGAACCTTGAGGCGAATGGAAAATGACCTTCTGTTCTTCCATGAGCTGATCGGTAACTGTTCCGTTGAAAAGGATTCAAAGACATATACAATTTCTCCGAAATTTGGAAAAGGCACCATGCAGAGCTTTGAAGTGATGCCTGGTGCTGAAATTGTTTATAGCAATGTTCATATCACAACTCCAATTCAAAAGAATATCCAGTGTAGAGATCGTTTTATTGAAGTCACCTATTGCTTTCATGGGCGAATGAATATGCTGTTCAGTGACCAGCCGGATATGATTATGAGCGACCACTATATTTCTGTTTTTAATGGTGCAAGCCACCTGAAAAGCTGTGATTTTGGCAAAGAACCTTTTATTGGTGTTTCTGTGGTGGCCTATCTGCCACAGATTATAAACAGCCTGAATATCATGTTAGGAACAGTTGCGTTTGACGAGGATATGGACTTTCATGGTCTCTTTACAGCGGGCGGTTGCTTTGTAGCTCCGGCGACCAAAAGTGTAGAACATATATTTACAGAATTGCTTTTGCTGCCAGAACAATACCGCAATTATCTTATGCGTATTAAGGTAATGGAACTGCTTCTATATCTGGTTGGAAAAATGGAGTATCGAGAGGATTTGGGAATTTCACTATTTCACAAGGAGGAGGTGGATTGCAATGGGTGATATAAAAGCTCTGTTTGAACTGATTGACAAGAAAAATAAACGGAGATTGATTAGTGCGGTTTTCTGCTGTGTTCTGTCTGTTCTGTGTGGCATTTTACCCTATTTTGGCGTTTTTGGTATCGTAACCTGCTTTCTGAATAAGCAGACTGGAAATCTCTATCAGTATGTGTGTTTGATTGCTGCAGCAATTATCTTGAAGCATCTGCTTTTTGGAACCGGAACAAAAATTTCCCATAAGGTAGCCTATCAGACATTGGGCGAAACACGCAAAAAACTGTTTCGTAAAATCGCCTGCTTACCAATGGGATATGTAAAAACAACGGCATCTGGACAGGTCAAAACCATTATCATGGACAATATGGAACAGTTGGAAACTTTTTACGCACACAATATCCCGGAAATCATTTCCGGCCTTGCCGTACCGCTGTGTATGGAAATTCTGCTAGCAATATTAGATATTCGGGTGGCAGGTATCATGTTGATTCCTGTCGTGCTGTTTATCTTTGTCAGTGTTCTGATGATTATGGTTCAGATGAAAAAGATGGACGAATTTAATCAGGCATTTGCTGATGTCAGTGTTAAGACCGTGGAATACATTAACGGAATGAAAGAACTAAAGATATTTTCTGCGGACGAATCAACCTATGGCCGTCTGGCAGAGAGCATCCGCACTTACAGCACCGTTGTGACAGAATGGTTCCAAAGCTGTTTGAAGTACGTTGCCTTTAATCATGCCGACTTAAACAGCAATCTTGTATTTTTATTTCCGCTTGCTGGTCTGATGTATCTTTCAGGGAGCGTAACGGCAGCCAGTTTTATTATGTACCTGTTTATGGGTCTTGCTATGTTAATTCCACTGGAGACCGTTTCAAACAACTTCGACTACATAGGCATGAACGCCTCTGTTGCAAAAAAGATCGATGATATTTTGAAACTTAACGAAATGCCAGATACCGCATCACAGGTTGATCTTCCAAACCACACAATTTCCTTTGAACACGTTACTTTCTCTTATGGAGAAGACCAAACGGCGCTGAAAGATGTTTCTTTTTCTGTTCCTGATGGTAAAGTGACTGCGCTTGCCGGTGTTTCCGGCAGCGGCAAAAGCACAGCGGCTAGTTTGATTTGCCGGTTTTGGGATGTAACAGATGGCCGTATTTGTTTGGGCGGCGTTCCGATAGAAAAAATTCCTTTATCCGAATTGATGGCCCAGATTTCCTTTGTAACTCAAAATACCTTTCTGTTCAAAAAGAGCATCCGGGAAAATATTATGATGGGAAATCCTGCGGCAACCGAAAATGAAATGATACTGGCAGCAAAAGAAGCTGTCTGCCACGACTTTATTATGCGCTTGCCCAAAGGCTATGACACCATCATAGACAAAGAAACTAAATTGAGCGGCGGCGAAAAACAAAGAATCACATTGGCAAGGGCGATTCTGAAAAATGCGCCAGTGGTGATTCTTGACGAGGCAACGGCTTACATTGATGCCGACAACGAAGATTTACTTCAAAAGGCTTTGGCTAAATTGTCGGAAGGAAAAACCGTACTTGTGATTGCACACCGCCTTTCCAGTATCAAAGAGGCCGATTCTATTGTAGTCCTGGAACATGGAGCAGCCATTGACTGCGGTACACATAATGAGTTGATAAATCGTTGTTCTGCCTATCAGGATATGTGGGCAGCCTTCGAGCAATCCGACCAGTGGAAGATGGGAGGTGTGGACGCATGATTTCTATGATACAGAAATTCTTAGACCTTGCTGGAAAACGCAAAAAACAGCTTTATCTTGCATGGCTTTTTCAGGCGTTGACCTCTATCTGCGAGGGTGCAATCTACTTTACTTTGTTCCTTGTATTGAGGGATATTCTGAACGGTTCCTTTACGAGAGAAAGTTTGCTGCGATATAGTCTTACTTTCCTGACCTATACTGTCCTGCATTTCGTTTTCTATTATTTTACGATTGCAAAACAGCGTCCGGTATCTTATGCCATGATGCGGGATGAACGGCTTTCGATTGCAGCTAAAATTAAGCGTTTCCCGCTTCATTACTTTACAAAAGACAAGATCAGCCAACTTACTTCTCTGTTCACAACGGATTTAGGCTTTGTGGAAATGAACATTATAGAGATTATCGCCGGTTTTATTTCCAGTGTGGCTATGACTGCTATTTTCGCTCTTATGCTTCTTATTGTGGATTGGCGAATGGCATTGCTTCTCCTTGTAGGAATTATACCTGGCTTTCTCTTGTATCAACGATTTCAAAAAAGTATGGTGCAGTGTGGAAAGCAAAAGAAAAATAGTCAGGTGGCTATGATTGATTCAACGCTGGAATATGTGCAAGGTATGGAAACGATTAAAGCATATCAACTGGAAGATTCCGAAGAACTGGTGGAAAAGCAGGTAGATAGATATTGTACTGCATCTGACCGCTATGAATCCACATTAACAAACTGGAATATGGCCTATAAAATTTGTTTGAATATAGGGTTATTTTTGAGTTTGGGAATCGGTATTTCTCTGATTCATTCCGGCACATTGGCTCCTGCTACTTTTTTGTTTTTTGCGATTATGGGCATTATCTTCTACCGCCCATTAGAAGCTCTCATGGGGTCTTTTGCTATGATGAATTTGGCAAATGCTTCATTGGACAACATATCAGAGATCCATAACTCACCGGATGAAAGTGTAAAACAGGGCAGCAGACCGTTTACCGATATGCAGTCGGATGTCCGGTTTGAAGATGTATCATTTAGCTATGATGGCAAACGCAAGGCTGTAAATCATATAAGTTTTTCAGCAAAGCCAGGAACCATTACCGCATTGGTTGGCCCCTCTGGAAGTGGAAAATCCACTTTGCTAAATCTTATTCTGGGATTCCTTGCTCCTGAAACCGGAAGAATCCTTTTGAATGGACAGGACACAACAACTTTAGAGCATAGCGATCTAATTCGCCATGTCAGTATCGTCTTTCAGGACGTGTATCTTTTTCAAGATACGATGATGAACAATATCCGCATGGGAAATCAAAACGCAACAGACGAACAGGTAATAGAAGCGGCAAAGAAAGCCCATTGTCACGAATTTATAGAAAAACTTCCGCAGGGTTATCAGACGGTTATCAGTGAGGGCGGTGCGAGTCTGTCCGGCGGTGAACGCCAGAGAATTGCGATTGCAAGAGCAATTCTGAAAGATTCTCCAATTATCCTTTTAGACGAGGCTCTTTCCAGCCTGGATGCGGAAAATGCCGTTATAATTCAAAAGGGAATCGAAGAAATGATTAAAGGAAAGACCGTTTTCCTTGTATCGCATACTTTGTCTTATATCCAAAATGCAGATCAAATACTTGTGTTATCGGACGGAGCATTGCAGGGCTGCGGAAAGCATGATGAATTATTGCAGACTGTACCCCTTTATAAGACTATGTGGGAAAAAGAAAACTCTATAAAGAACTGGAAATTAGCATAATGAGCAGCAAAAACGAACTTCATGCGTCCGGGGAGGACTATCTGGAAACCATCCTTGTTCTCCAAAAGAAACTCGGTATGGTGCGCTCCGTAGATGTGGCCCGGCACATGGAGGTGTCAAAGCCAAGCGTGTGCCATGCGGTGGCTACCTTGCGGGACGGCGGCTTTCTTACAATGGACGAAGATCACTTTCTCCATCTGACCGATGTGGGCCGCGAGGTGGCTGAAAAAATCTATGAGCGTCACTGCTTCTTTACCGAGCAGCTTATCGCCGCAGGCGTTGACCCAAAAACTGCGGAGGCCGATGCCTGCCGGATTGAACACATCATCAGTGATGAGAGTTTTGACCGGCTGAAAGAGGCAGCCGCACAAGAGCAAGAATAAACCGAATAAGCCAAGCGATCCTGCCCCGCCAGACGGGGAAAGAAAAAAACCGTTGCAGGGCAGGCAGCTTCGTGCGCCCATAATGGATTTTCAGGGTACTGCGGCGGTTTTGAGTAACATCAAGGCCGCCGTTCCTTATGCCCTCGACAAAGGAGTGACGCCTACACGCTGACACGGCGGCTTTAGGAGGGAGCCGCCATGAAGCACACTGACCGCCGACAAATTCAGACGAACTTTGCACTATCGTCAAAAAAAGCCCGGCCACCGAACCGGCCCCGTATGGCAGCCAGTGCGAAAATTGTCACAATGTAACTGAATACCGTGTTTTTTGCGCTCGAATAGCTTTCTGCTGTCCGGGCGTTTTTTCATACCTGTGGGGCCGGAACATCGGGTCAACATGGCCCGAACCTTGCCCCCGGTGCCGTTCCCCGCCGCCCCGTTCAGATTTTCCCGCAAAAAATCTGAACGGAGGAAAGGCAGATGGAAGTCACCATCCATTACAACGGACAAGCTGTGGCCGTGGAGGTCACGCTGGAAGTCTATGAATTTCTTGACCGGGCCGACCACAAGACCGAGAACCTGTCCCATGAGCAGCGGCGGCACTGGGATGGCCGGGAGTTTGACGAGTACATAGTTGCCACCGAGGGCGTGGGTATCTACGGCGAAACGCCGGAGGAATACCTTTGCCGCATGGAAACGCTGGGCGAGCTGATGGCTGTCCTGGACACCTGTACCGAGGCCCAGCGCCGCCGGTTCCTGCTCTATGCCCTGCACGGTTTGAGCTATGCGGAGATCGGAACTATTTGCGGCTGCTCAAAGTATTCTGTCCGAGACTCCATTATCGCGGTCAGAAAAATTTTCAAAGATTTTTTTGAAAACAGACCCCACGAATGACCCCTTTTCGGGCTACCAAGTGAAAGGGATTGTTTCCCTTATCCCAGCGGGAGGCGGACAGCGGACAAGCTGCCCGCCTCTCCCATTTTCAGGAGGTAAGCCTATGAAAACAATCAATCTGCGGTGGATGTATCCCCAC
>ERZ824600.3970-NODE-3970-length-13515-cov-10.092422_pt1 | contig 13515 bp, 15 predicted proteins | sample MGYA00519933_ERZ824600 | MGnify/ENA primary metagenome ERZ824600 (study PRJEB31778, sample SAMEA3449178) | human gut metagenome | biome: human gut; feature: human-associated habitat; material: faeces | place: United Kingdom | collected 2010/2012 ... | reverse complement strand
ACGGGATTTACAACCTATTTCCTGTTTGCAGCACTCATGCTTTGCATGGGTGTTTATTTTTGCAAAAGATCTAACATCAAAAAGGAGACAACCAAATGAAAAAGATCCATCGCGTATTGGCGCTGCTGATGGCGGCGCTCATGGCCTTCGGCCTGATGACTACGGCATTTGCCGAGACTACCATTGACACCAGCAAGAAGGCGTCGCTTTCTATTTATAAGTACGATATCACCAAGGCCAGCGCGGACGGCGTGTGGGACACGGAGTCCTACGTTTCCACCGGTCTGCATGATAACGCCGTCGTGGATAAGCTGAGCAAATACGCCATTCAGGGCGTGGAGTTTACCTATCTTCGTGTCGCTGACATTGCCATGAACAATGAACTGGTAGACGGTCAGCGTCAGGTGGGCGTGCTGTATGGCTTCGACACCTCTGACCGCTCCAACGCCGTGCTGTCCGCTATTGGCCTGACCGCCGCAGATGCCCACAAGGCTGAGGGCGGCATCAATTACTTCACCAGCGATGCTCTGAACAATAAGCTGGCAGCAGCTCTCGCAGCTAACGCTACGAATGTGAAGAACGCTCTGGAAGTTGCTGTCAAGAACGGCGGCGTGGCCATGACCGAGACGGATGCCACCGGCCACACCTCCGCTTCCAACATGGAGCAGGGCCTGTACCTCGTTGTGGAGACTCGCGTTCCCGAAATGGTCACCAGCACCTGCAACCCCTTCTTTGTATCTCTGCCCATGACCACCATTGATGGGAGCGAGTGGACCTACGATATCGTGATCTACCCGAAAAACCAGACTGGCAACCCCGACCTCGAAAAGACCGTCCGCGAGAGCAAGAACAGCACTGGCAAGCACAACGGCAGTCTGACCGACATCACCGATGGCTTCGAGCATACCGCTACCGCCTCCGTAGGCGACACCGTGGATTATCAGATCATCAGCACCCTGCCCACCATCACCTCCAAGGCGTCGGCTTTGAGCGAGTACACCTATGTGGATACGCTGAGCAAGGGCATCAAGTACAACAAGAACGATGTGGTCATCGAGTTTTTTGAGGATACTGGCTGCACCGACAAGATCGCCACATGGGATGAAAGCTCTGGAAAATTCACTGTGGGTTACGATGACGCCGCCAACACCATGACCATCCGCATGACCGATACCGGTCTGAGCGAGATCAACGAGGCGGCCACCGTGCATACCGACAGCGTGAGGCGCGGTTATAGCGACTGCACCATGCGTATCACTTACGCTGCCACCTTGACTGCCGACGCCAAGATGGGCGATACCGACAATCCCAACGAGGTCGTGCTGACATGGAAGCGCACCAACACGACCTACTTTGATACCCTCAAGGACTGCTGTCATGTGTATACCTACGGTATCGATGTCCTCAAGCAGTTCTCTGACAATGGCGGCAATGTGCGGAACGTGAAATTCCGGCTGCACAATGACACCGACGACTGCTACATCATCGCAGACCTGAAGGACGGCGTGTACTACGCCAAGGGTCTTACCGCCAAGAAATCTGATGCTACTACGTTCATTCCCAATGCACAGGGTCACATCGTAGTTAAGGGGCTGGAGGACGATGCTTACAGCCTGACCGAAATTGCTACCGACAAGGGCTATGTGCTGCTGAAGGACGCTATCAAGATCGTTATCAAGACCAGCGAGAACGGTCAGTGCGAGAAGTGCGGTACCAAGCTGCTGACCGCCTCTGCCACCGTCAACGGTAAGGATGTCACCATGAGCGAGGGCAACGCCATTGTGCCTCTGACTGTGGTCAACAACCCTGGCTTCGACCTGCCCAAGACCGGCGGCTACGGCACGTGGATGTTCACTGTCGGCGGCGTGGCGCTGCTGGGTGCGGCGGCTTTCATCGTGATCCGCAGCCGTAAGCACAAGAACGAGCAGTGAAACGCTGGTTACTGGCGGCGGCTTGCGGCGTTGCGGCGCTGGGGCTGATGCTTTATCCACTGGTGGGAGAGCTGGTAAGTGAGAAATATCATTCAGACGTTGAAGCCACATATACCGCCGCCATTGAGGATACCGATGCTGCTGAACTGACCGCCCAGCGGGAAGCGGCAGAGCAGTACAACGCCATGCTGTCCGGCGCGGCCATCACAGAGGGAGGGGCATCTGCCCCTCCCTTGGCGTATGCCCAGCAGCTTACCGTGGGCGGCAGCATGGCCTATGCGGACATCCCTAAAATCAACGTATATCTGCCGGTGCAGCACGGCACGGACGCGGACACGCTGGAGCGTGCCGTGGGTCATGTGGTCGGCACATCCCTGCCGGTGGGCGGCAGCAGCACCCACGCGGTGCTGTCTGCCCACAGTGGCATGGCATCCAGCAAGTTGTTTTCGGACATCGACCAGCTTGCAGTGGGCGACACGTTTTACATCCATGTGCTGGGAGAGACGCTGGCATACAAGGTAGACGCCATCCACACGGTATTACCCACGGACACGAGTCTGCTGCAAATTGCGGATGGCAAGGATTTAGTCACGCTGGTGACGTGTACCCCGTTTGGCATCAACACCCATAGGCTGCTGGTGCGAGGCCACCGCATTCCGTACATCCCCGAACAGGCAACCACTGCCGCCGCAGAAAAACCAGCGGCATCCTCGTGGATGCGGCATTACCTCACCGGCTTGGGTATCGGCCTTGGCGCGGTAGCTGTTGCAGGCAGCGGATACTTCCTGATGAGGAGGAAACGCCATGCGTAAGACATCCCTTGTACTGGCGGTACTGTTGGCCGTGGCGGGCATCTGCGTGATGCTATGGCCGGTGCTCACAGGACATAGGCTGCAAGCCGATACAGACGCTGCCGTGCAGAGCTTCCTCGAAGAACAAAAGCCGGAGCAGCAATATCCCGAACTGCTGGCGGCTCTACAGGAGTACAACCGGCAGCTTTATGCAGAAAAGCAGTGTAATCTCACCGACCTCGAAGCCTGTGAAGTGCCTGCCGCCGACCTAACCGCCTACGGTGTTGAGGACGAAATCATAGGCGTGTTGGAGATACCCGCTATGGAGCTTATCATGCCGGTTTATCTGGGCGCGTCCGATGCACACCTCGCCGCAGGTGCGGCGGTGCTGGGCAATACGTCAGCGCCCATTGGCGGAGACAACACCAACTGCGTTATTGCCGGTCATCGAGGTTGGAAAGGTGCGGACTACTTCCGGCACATAGACTGCTTACAGGTTGGCGATACCGTGAAGCTCACCAACCTGTGGGAGATACTAACCTACACCGTGACGAACATTCAGATCATCCAGCCCCATGAGGTAGAGAAAATCAAAATTCAACCAAACCGTGACCTGCTGACGCTGCTGACCTGCCATCCCTACGCCAGCGGCGGCAGGCAGCGGTATGTTGTGTACTGCGAGAGAACGGAGGTGAGATAGCGGTGGTTCTTGTAGGCAAAGTGACCTTCGTAGGGGACGACGATATCTTCTACGACGATGCCGACGACTTTTTGGACTGTATCCGGGAGGAGCTTCCCTACCGCGATACTACAGGGTTTCGCTATGAAGTCCTGACAGACGATCCCGCTATTCGCAAGGCCGCAGATGACATCCTGTTTGACTTTCTTGGTGAGGAAAACCCCTGTGAGCTGGAAGACTACACACAGACGATGGGAGGAATTTAGTATGAACGTAAATCGGGAGCTGCTGGCGTTCCTGCGGAAGCAGTACCCTGTGGGTACACGCGTCCGGCTGGACTCCATGCAGGATCCGTACGCACCGGTGGAGGCTGGAATGACGGGGAAACTGGACTATATCGACGACGCCGGGCAGTTCCATATGAAGTGGGACAACGGACGGACGCTGGCGCTCATCCCCGGCGTGGACAGCTTTACCGTTTTACCGCCCGAGCTCAGCATGACGAAGCTGTATATGCCGCTTACCGCCGAGCTTTATGAGCCGGATGTGTATGGCAATATGCAGGAAGAACCGGAGTTGCTGACCGGACACGACCTGACCGCGTATGAGGATCATATCCGCAGCGCGCTGGTGAAGTATCGGATGCCGGAGGAGGTCAACCGCGGCATCATGCACTGGTACGATACGCCGGACAGTGTGAACGACAAGGTGCGCTCCGTTACCTTCAGCGTGGAGCGGCGAAACGGCAAGCTGTGGGGTATCGCGGAATGTCAGATCAGCGGCGAGTTGTCGGCGGCAGAGCTGACCACACTGAAGGAATATATTGAAGGACAGGCATCGGACGGCTGGGGCGAGGGCTTCGAGCAGCATGAGATCGCCATTGGACGTGGCAGCGAGCTGTATGTGCATCTGTGGCAGGATCACGGTTGGAGCATCCAGACGGAGCGGGAACGCTTCTGCGCCCACTTTGATAAGCTGCCGGAGATGTGCTTCACGCTGCTGCCGGGCACGGGACAGCTCATCTGCATCAAGCGCGGCGAAAGCGGGTACTACCCCAGCGATTGGTCTACCGGTGACGCCCACGAGAACCGCCGTATCGCGGATGAGCAGAACAGAAAGAGGGGCGTGACGCCTGCACAGGAGGAGGCTATGAAGATCGGCAGCATGTGCGGCTGGGATGTACCCGGTGCAGACCCGGACAACTGTGAGGACATCGTACAGCGCCGTGGGGGGATGGAGCTTGGATAAAAAAATTATCTCCATATACATAGGCAATCCCGACAACAGCAATCACGCGGAGCTGACACTCCGGCGAGTACTGAATCTGGCGTACAGCGTGGATTGCTGCCATGTGGTGCCGGGGATCACGGACGATGCAGCGTTGGGACAGTTCTACGTGGAAAATGATTTTCGCCCGGATTTGGCAAACGTTCCGGACAGCCGCTGCAAGTACCGCGGCAAGGCGTGGACATGACCATGCAGTAAAATTTAACAACAATGGGGCCGCTTTCCGAAAAGGGATGGCGATCCCTCTTTTTGCGCCCTTTTCGGTGAACGGTCACCGGAAGGGAGTGCAAAAATGACGAAGGAAACCTTTGCCCTGTATCTGGAAAATGGATTTAAGGGGCGCAGAAATGTGATCAGCAGCCGGGAATTGGAGCGTGTGCTGGGCATCAGCGGGAACGAGCTGCGGCGGCGCGTCAACCGTCTGCGGCAGGACACCGTACCTATCGCGGCAGACCAGCGGGGCTACTACTTCGCGGAAACGGCGGCGGAGGTCTATGATACCATCCGCGGCTTGCAGAAAATGCGCAGTGGACTGGACGCGGCTATCTCCGGACTGGAGCGTGCGTTGGAGAAATTTGATGCGTGACAGCCTGATAAAGCTCATGCCTTGGATGGGCGGTAAGGGACAGCTTATGTGGGCCATACAGATGCTCTTGCCCATCCATTATAAAACACTGGTGGATGTGTTTGGCGGCAGCGGTATCATCACGCTGAATACCGCCGTGCCGAAGGGCTGCTTACAGATCTACAACGACCTGAACCACGACCTGTATAACCTGTTCTTCTGCGTCAAACACCGGCCTATGGCCCTGACGAAAGAACTGAGCTTTCTCCCCATCAATGCCCGTGATGAATTTGATGTGCTGCGCAGACAGCTGCAGGGCGAGGACTTCACACAGCTGTATCTGGATGAGGAGCTGCAGCTGGCAGAGCAGATGTTCCCACCGCCGGAGGCGGAGGAGGTCAAGCGGCTGCTGCAAAGCCGTGCGGAGCTGTCGGATGTGCGCCGCGCCGCCGCTATCTACAAGCTGCAGCGATACAGCTATAACGGCAACGGTGACAGCTATGGTGTGAGCTCCTGCGATATACAGCGTTTTTTTCGGGATATTTGGGAGTGCTCTCACCGCCTGAAGGATGTAGCGCTGGAGAATAAGGATTTCGAGAGCATCATCACCACCCATAATGACCCGCAGACCACGGTCTACTGTGACCCGCCCTATTATGAGGCGGAGCGTTACGCGGTGGAGTTTCCCCGCAGTGATCATCAACGGCTCCATGACGTACTGGCGCAGCACAGGGGCTTCGCCATGGTGTCCTATAACAACTGCGACTATATTCGCAGGCTCTACGAGGACTTTTTCATCTATGAGGTGGAGCGTCCCAACAGCCAATCCAAGAAGAAAAATGACATATACCGGGAATACATCATGACCAACTATGACCCCCGTGTTTTTGCGTCGCAGATGACGATATTCGGCGATTACAGCAGCGATGGGAAGATATGCCGACTGGTGCATATCCCGGAACGACCTTTGAGAACTTGAGGAGGATCTATCATGAAGAACGAAATGACACTGGACAAGACCGGCCTGACCATCCCCGGCAGCGAGCTGGCAGAATGCGGCATGGCGGGCGTAGATCTGTCTGCCCAGATGACGCACAGCCTTCTGCTGCTTATGCCTCGTGAGATGACAGCGTTACAAACGGCAGACGCACTGGCCGGACTGTTTGACGCGGCATCGCAGCTTGTGTCTGCCCTGCTGGACGCCTGTCGTATGCCCTGCTGCAAGAACTGCGATTCGGACGTGAGGGAATTCGACCTCGATGCCGTGTCTGCGCCGATCCGGAAGCTGCTGCTGGATAGCGGCTGCTGCCCGGCCCTGCTGGAATGCTATCTGGAGGAGGGAGATGTGGTCTATGCTGCCGAATGAGGCAATGTACCCCTACACGGCGAAGGAGGCAAGGGACAGGGGCGAGCTGGAGGTGTGGCGTGCTAATTTCCGCACCAACTGTGCCTGTGCCGGGGCGATAGAGCTGGCAATCCATCGGGACTTTGACGGGATGCATCTCAAGGACGGCTGCGCCAAAAGCGTCATTGACCAGTACGGCTATAGGCGTGTAGGGTATGTGCTGGCCAACACCTTGCAGCTGCACGCCTATGACGGACGCTACCATGAGACCAATAAGAGATGGAGCAGAACCATCTTCGTGCCCGAGGACGGTGGACACCGCCATACCTTCCTCATTGGCAGCCATCCTGCTGTGCTGGACGGCTTCGTCAGTGACTACCGTGCGGAGCTGGCGAAGCTGCACCTGTTCGGCGCGGAGCACTGCGAACCCAATTCCGGTGAACAGGATTTCACCGGTTGCGTGCTGGTGCTGTCACCGGACACGCTGCGGGAATCCTGCTGGCAGCCGGAGAACCAGCTGTGGCTGGCCTTCAGCGGCTTCGGCTGCCGCCCCCATGCCCGTGGCCGATCGGTGCTCTGCGCCTGTCTGGGTGACGGAGAAACGACAAGGTGGAACCGCTCTGAGTTTGTGGGCATCATCCGCGATGAGTGTCTCCCTGATTGGGCGGCAGAGAAGCTGGCCGAGCTGCGGCAGAACCAGGACGCGCCCGCCATGGGTGAAATGACAATGTGAAGGAGGACGCTATGAGATATGTGAAACGTGCAGTGCTGGTCTGCGGCGCAGCGGCACTGCTCTGCTGGCTGTTTTCCGTGGCGGCTTACGCCACCGGCAGCGGCGATGTTGCCGGCGCGGTGGAAAGTACATGGGCGGCGGCATCAGGGCAGATTAAGACCGTTGTCAACAATGTGGTATTTCCTGCCATTGATATGATCCTCGCCATTTTCTTCTTTGTGAAGCTGGGTACCGCCTACTTCGACTATCGAAAGACGAGTCAGTTTGAATGGACTGCACCGGCTATTCTGTTCGCGTGTCTGGTTTTTACCCTGACCGCACCGCTGTACATCTGGGACATCGTGGGTGTGTGAGCGTGCCTATGTTCAATTTTCGGTTGGCTTTTTGCGGGAAGCGTGGTAAAATAACATGGAAATGACAGAGAAAAGAGGTGGCACGATGCAGTATACGCTGATGCACAAGAATATCGCGGTTGCCGATATGGAACTGGATGAGGCGACAAGCTCTATCCAGCGTATCGATGCGGTGTACCGTCCGGAGCATCTTCCGGTGGCTACGGCATCAAAAAGGGACGGCGTGGATCGTGCCGCGCTGAATGCATGGTGGATCGACCGCTGCATCCCCGCCAGCCGCTCCGGTGTGCGAAAGGCGCTGGAAACACTGGAGTTGCCAAATACGCAGGTGCTGCTGACGCGCTGCTTCGGTTTGAGCCTTTCAGATCAGTACTGGGTCAGACCCCATGGCAGCGACCTCCGGTGGGAGCGCATCAACTTCTTTGAAAATCCCTTCTCGGAGGATATCGGTGATGTGCTCTTAGGCAAAGCCAAAGAAACGGTAGGTTTTGATTTCAGCTCCCCGGATAATACGTCTGATGGCTACCTGAAAAAACGGTGGAAGATCATAGACGGAAAACGGTGCCTGCTGAAGGCAGGTAGTAACCCCTTTATGCAGCAGCCGTTCAACGAAGTAATCGCATCACTGGTGGCGGAGAAACTGGGTATCTCCCACGTGCCCTATACGCTGCTGTGGGATGATGACACGCCCTACAGTGTCTGTGAGGATTTCGTTACGCCGGACACGGAGCTTGTCAGCGCGTGGCGCGTGATGCAGTCCATGAGGAAAGACAACAACACATCGGTCTACCGCCACTATCTGAACTGCTGCGAGGCGTTGGGTGTGGAGGGTATGGAACACGCGGTGGATCAGATGATCGTGCTGGACTACCTTATCGCCAACGAGGACAGGCATCAGAACAACTTCGGACTACTCCGCAGTGCAGATACACTGGAATGGTTGGGCGCCGCACCTATCTTCGATAGCGGCTCCTCCTTGGGGTACGATAAGCTGACACCCCAGATCCTCTCCACCCGTGCCATTGAGTGTAAACCATTCAAAAAGACGCACTATGAACAGCTCAAGCTGGTGACCTCCTTCGGCTGGATCGACTTTGATAGGCTGAGGGGCGTTGAGCAGGATATCCGGGACATCTTGGATCAGGCCGGTGAGTATGTGGACGAGAGCCGTAAGGCTGCGATCATCTCTGCATTTTCCTCCCGGCTTGGACAGCTGATGGTCTTGGCGAAGGTGCAGCGGCAGGAGGATGACGTGGCACAGGATGTGGAACAGGACAGGGCGCAGGACTACGGCTTTAAGATGGAGCTGTGACCTGCAACATAATACGATAGCACCGGATACATGAAATACATCGCCCAGCGGGACGGTGTGGAGATCACCAGTGACACCGGTCTGGTGACGGAAAAGCAACGGCAGCTCATAGAGAATCTGCTGAAAGACTATCCCGACACGAAGGAGCTGTTTGAGTACGAGGACTATCTCACCACGCCGAACCGCGCCACGGCATCGGCATATATCGACGCCGCACTGGATAGTCACCTGCACGAAATGGAGCCGGAGAGCGGCTATATGAAATACATTGCTCAGCGACCCCGTGCTGAGAAGCATGGTGGGCACGGCCTGTTCAGTGCAGTGCCGGTCACAGACCTGAACAAAGCCGTGGCAGAATTGGACGCCCACACAGGCCGCGTGTGGACATTCATTTTTTCTCTGCGGCGGGAGGATGCCGTGCAGACCGGCTACAACAACGCGGAGGCTTGGCGTACCCTGCTGCTCCAGCAGTCCGGCACACTGGCGGAGGCGCTGCGCATCCCGCAGGACAAGCTGCGGTGGTACGCAGCGTTTCATGACGAGGGGCATCACCCCCACGTCCACATGATGGTGTGGTCGGACGATCCGCGGATGGGACACCTGACGAAGAAAGGCATCTTCTCTATGCGCTCCAAGTTCACCGGCACCATCTTCCGGGAAGAGCTGAAGGATGTCTACATCCGCAAAGAAGAAATCTATAAGTGCAGCATCCAAACGGCGCAGGACAAGCTGCTGGAGCTGACCGCGCAGATGGAACAGCGGGCCTGCCCGGATACAGGGATAGAGCAGATGATGCTGGAGCTGTCGCAGCAGCTCTCCCAATTAAGCGGCAAGCACCAGTACGGGTATCTGCCCAAGCCGGTAAAGGCCACGGTAGATGCCATCGTGGACCGGCTGGCACAGCTGCCGGAGGTGGCGGCGTGCTATGCACAATGGAATCAGGTGAAGGACGAGCTGGTGCGGTTTCATAATCAGAACCCGCGCCAACATCTGCCACTATCCCAGCAGAAAGAGTTCCGTGTGCTGCTGAATGCCGTCATCCGGGAAGCGGAGCATATCCGGTCGACCGAAGAAGCTGTGATGAAAATCATTGAGCAAGCGCCGTTCCCGCCCCCTGTCGTAGTAGAACAACCGCGGGATATGACCACTGCTCAGAATATATCTATGCTTCCTGCCACCCTTCACCTGCTGCATCATCTCGGTAACATCTTCCACCATGACGCGCTGATCTCTCCTATCACGCTGCGTATCGACTCCAAGCACCGCAGGCGATTGCAGGAGAAGCGTATGGCCATGGGACACAAACGGAATGACCATGAGGAAGCACAGCTCTACCACGTCAACGACAACACCGTGCGATAGGAGGTAAAGTGCATGGGCAAATTTGTATATTTCACATCCGCGGAGAAGCGGCAGGCCAACGAGGTTGACCTGCCGTCTTTTCTGTTGGATCGAGGCGAGAAACTCATTATGGCCGGACGGGATTACCGGCTGGCCAGCGACCACAGCATCACCGTTCGCGGTGCCAAGTGGTTTGACCATGCCACCCGGCGAGGCGGCGGGGCGGTCGGCTTCGTCATGGCGTTCTACGACAAGACCTATCCCGAAGCGGTGACCATGCTGCTGGGGCGGGACGGCCAGGGCATCATCCCCATCGTCAAGAAGGAGCCGGAGTCGAGAGAGCCGAAGCCCTTCGCGCTGCCGGAGGCCTATCTCAATATGCGGCGGCTCTACGCCTACCTGACCACCCACCGGCGCATCGACCGGGATGTGGTCACGGAGTTCGTGCGGGAGAAGCTGCTCTACGAGGACGCCCTGCACCACAACTGTGTGTTCGTGGGCAAGGATAAACACGGCGAGGCCAAGCACGCCCATCTTCGTAGCACCAACAGTCAGGGCAAGGTGTTCCGTATCAATGTGGAGGGCAGCGAGGCAAAACACAGCTTCCACAAGGATGGCACGGACTGTTCCCTCTATGTCTTTGAAGCACCCATCGATCTGCTGTCCCACATCACGCTCTATCCGGCGGGGTGGCTGGAGCATAGCTATGTGGCCTGCTGCGGTACGTCTGTCCAGCCGGTGTTGGAGAGGCTGCGGCAGAATCCGAAGTTGAATATGGTCTATCTCTGCCTCGACAACGACGAGGCTGGTGAGGATGCCTGCGAGAGTATGATGGAGGTGCTGGAGGAGATGGATGTGGACGTGGAGCGTCTGCGTCCGCAGGGAAAAGACTGGAACGATGACTTGCGGGCGAAGCACGGCAAAGCGAAAACCCCGACAGTATAAGGCTGTCGGGGTAAATTCATTCATCCAACATCAACTGTCCATCCAACGCCTGCTGCTTTAACCGCTGAAGCTGTTCCTTTTCCAGCTGGGCGATGCTCTTTTCGGGAGTGGGCAGATCTTCCGGCATTGTGCCGCCGATTTTTTCGATGGCTTCTCTTACTTCACTGCCGACCTTGTAATGGACGGCGGTGGCGGCATCGGCACTGTTCACACTATCTTTCCGCAGCTTTTCTTCGGTCTGAGAAATGCGGAACAGGTTTGCGATCAGCTCTGTACTGCCCATGTAGTCGAGAATCTTTTGACCGACTTCCAAGTTCTTCTTGCGGTGAATGTCATCCACGGTCATGCCGCCGTACAATCCCATGTACCCGGCGTTTTGAAATACGGCAAACTCATCTGCCGTGATCACACCGGCATTCCTGGCAGCTTCGGCAAGCAGCTGATTCCATTGCTTGATATCGCCGCGCACGACCAGTCGGCGGCTGTCTTCGTCCAGCTGGTTGAAACGGTCTGCCACTTCCTGCCGATAGGTTTGGATGGCAAAATAGGTTTGCCCCAACGCGATGACCTCTTTGCGCGGATCACCGTTCTGCACAATCAGATAGCAGGCGTAGCGGGACAACTCATAGTCAACAATGCCTTTCGTTGCTGCACCGGCTTCAACGATTTTCCTGACCTCAGGAAAATCGGCAGATGCATCATGTCCGCTGTTTTCACAGGCGATCATAGCGCGCTTGATGACCTTGGCAAAGTTTTCCCATTTTGCATAATCCAGGACCGAAGCCAGTTCTCTGGCATACCAATACTCGGAACCGTCAGAGCGCGTTCTGCGAATGTCCTCAAAGCATTTATATTCGGTGGCAACGAGATGGCTCATGTAGTGTCCCTCCCCTATTTTTACAGGGTAATAGTAACATAAATCGATAAAAAAAGAAAGGAGAAATCCTGTGACAGATAACCTCTGGATACTCTTTGCGGCAGCAGGTGTCATGGTGACGGTCATCGTTACGCTGTCGCTGCTGGGTGACCACTACACGCTGAACAACATCAAGTCCAAGACCGTGGGCGATGGGCAGCATGGCACGGCGCGGTGGGCAACCGATGCGGAGCTCCGCAAGACCTACGCCCTCGTCCCCTTCCGAGTGCCGGACTGGCGGGCAGGCAAAAATCTGCCTGAGACGCAGGGACTGGTGCTGGGCAGCACCAGCGGCAAGCATGGCATCACCGCACTGGTGGATAAGGACGATGTACATTGTCTCATGATCGGTGCATCCGGCGTGGGTAAGACGGCGTATTTTCTCTACCCCAATCTGGAATATGCCTGTGCCTGCGGCATGAGCTTCCTGGCACTGGATACCAAGGGTGACCTCGCCCGCAACTACGGCGCGGTGGCACAGAAATATTACGGCTATCATGTTTCTGTGGTGGATCTGCGTAACCCCACGCGCTCGGATGGTTACAATCTGCTGACGCTTATCAATCGTTATATGGACATGGCACGAAAGACAGGCAATCTCGCTGCCCGTGCCAAAGCGGAGAAGTACGCCAAGATACTGGCCAAGACCGTCGTGTCTCCGAACGGCGACACAGACTACGGACAGAACGCCTACTTCTACGATGCGGCGGAGGGTTTGCTGACCGCTGTGGTGCTTCTGCTGGCGGAGTTCCTGCCGCCGGACACCAAGTGCCCCGCAGAACGCCGGCACATCGTGTCCGTATTCAAGCTGGTACAGGAACTGCTGGCGCCCTCCGGCGTTCGCGGCAAAAACTGGTTTGCACTTCTGATGGACAGACTGCCGGACGTACACAAGGCCCGGTGGTTTGCCGGTGCAGCGCTGAATACCTCCGAGCAGGCCATGACCTCCGTCATGTCCACGGTGCTGTCCCGGCTCAACGCCTTCCTGGACTCGGAACTGGAGCAGGTGCTGTGCTTCGACAGCACCACCAACGCCGAGCAGTTTGCGGCGGAGAAGTCCGCTATCTTCCTCATCCTGCCGGAGGAGGACACCACCAAGAACTTCATGGCGGGCTTGATGATACAGACGCTGGCGCGGGAACTGTTCGCCGTGGCGGACGAGAACGGTGGGCGTCTGCCCAACCGCGTGGTGTTTTACTGTGACGAGCTGGGTACCATGCCTGCCTTCGACATTCTGCCGCTGTTCAGCGCAGGCCGTTCCCGCGGGCTGACCATGGTGCCCATCATCCAATCGCTGGCGCAGTTGGAGAAGAATTA
>ERZ824600.3968-NODE-3968-length-13522-cov-6.199302_pt1 | contig 13522 bp, 9 predicted proteins | sample MGYA00519933_ERZ824600 | MGnify/ENA primary metagenome ERZ824600 (study PRJEB31778, sample SAMEA3449178) | human gut metagenome | biome: human gut; feature: human-associated habitat; material: faeces | place: United Kingdom | collected 2010/2012 ... | reverse complement strand
AGGATGGTGTTGTTGCGCTTGCCCATGCCGATCTCGATGGCCAGGTCAATGGCATCGATGGTGTAGAGCTGGATGTTGTTCTGGGCGATATAGCGCTTGGAGGCGGCGTCCATGTGGTGGTTCAGCTCGTCGAAGTCCCACTGGCAGTTGATCATGTAGACACCGCCGGGCTTGACATCCTGCACCATCTTGAAGCCCTTGGTCACGTAGCTGGGGTTGTGGCAGGCCACGAAGTCAGCCTTGTTGATATAGTACGGGCTGCGGATGGGGTGATCGCCGAAGCGCAGGTGGCTGATGGTCACGCCGCCGGTCTTCTTGGAGTCATACTGGAAGTAGGCCTGAACGTACTTGTCGGTATGGTCGCCGATGATCTTGATGGAGTTCTTGTTCGCGCCGACGGTACCGTCGCCGCCGAGACCCCAGAACTTGCACTCGATGGTGCCTTCCGCCGCGGTGTTCGGGCAGTTCTTGTCCTCGGGGAGGGAGAGGCCGGTCACGTCATCGACGATGCCGATGGTGAACTGACGCTTCATCTCGTCCTTCTTCAGCTCGCTGTAAACGGCGAAGACGGAAGCGGGCGGGGTATCCTTGGAGCCGAGACCGTAACGGCCGCCGATGACCTGAATGTCGGTCTTGCCGGCGTTGGCGAGCGCGGTGACGACGTCGAGGTACAGGGGCTCACCCTGTGCGCCGGGCTCCTTGGTGCGGTCGAGGACGGCGATCTTTTTACAGGTCGCGGGAATGGCCTCGATCAGGCGCTCGGCCTTGAACGGACGGTACAGACGAACCTTGATGAGACCGACCTTTTCGCCGTGGGCGTTGAGGTAGTCGATAACCTCCTCGGCCACGTCGCAGATGGAGCCCATCGCGATGATGACGCGGTCGGCGTCGGGCGCGCCGTAGTAGTTGAACAGCTTATAGTCGGTGCCGAGCTTGGCGTTGATCTTATCCATGTAGGACTCAACGACCTCGGGCAGCGCGTCGTAATACTGGTTGCAGGCTTCACGATGCTGGAAGAAGGTGTCGCCGTTCTCATGGCTGCCGCGCATATGCGGATGCTCAGGGTTGAGGGCGTGCTCACGGAATGCCTTGACCGCGTCCATGTCGCACATCTCAGCGAGGTCCTTATAATCCCAGACCGCGATCTTCTGGATCTCGTGGCTGGTGCGGAAGCCGTCGAAGAAGTTGATGAAGGGGACCTTGCCGGTCAGCGCCGCGAGATGGGCGACGGGGCTGAGGTCCATGACCTCCTGCACGTTGCCCTCGCAGAGCATGGCGAAGCCGGTCTGGCGGCAGGCCATCACGTCGGAATGGTCACCGAAGATGTTCAGCGCGTGGGTGGAAACGGTACGCGCGGAAACATGGAACACGCAGGGGAGCTGCTCGGCAGCGATCTTGTACATATTGGGAATCATCAGCAGCAGGCCCTGAGACGCCGTGTAGGTGGTCGTCAGAGCGCCGGTGCCGAGGGAGCCGTGCACCGCGCCGGCCGCGCCGGCCTCAGACTGCATCTCGACAACCTTCACGCGGGTGCCGAAGATGTTCTTCAGTCCGTTGGCGCTCCACTGGTCGACCATGTCGGCCATGGGGCTCGAGGGGGTGATGGGGTAGATCGCGGCAACTTCGCTGAACGCATAGGATACATGCGCGGCAGCGTTATTACCGTCCATGGACTTCATTTTTCTTGCCATAAATGAAACCTCCTGTTATATTCGCCGCCGGGGAGCGGCGTTTTTCGCGTCATTACGCAAAAACTGACGATATCATCATAGCACGATTTTCACCCGCTGTAAACGTCACTTTCGCAAAAAACATTCATTTTTTTGCAGGATATTATTTACATTTGGTAAGACTCTCCACATTTTTGCAATTAAATATTCAAAATATTTAATATTAACTCCTGTTTTGCAGGATATCATTCCTTTCCCCTCCGCACCCCGCGCCGCGCTTGCCTTATGCGGCAAACTGTGGTAAACTGAAAATAAGAAAACAGGCAAGGAAAGGACGGCAGCGTATGGTCACAACGGTGCGTTCCCTCGGTTTGCAGGGCATTTCCGGTTATGAGGTCACGGTGGAGTGCTTCCTCTCGGGCGGGCTTCCCGCGTTCGACGTGGTCGGCCTCGGCGACACGGCGGTGAAGGAGGCGCGCGAGCGCGTCCGCGCGGCGATCAAAAACTGCGGAGCGAAGTTCCCCGTCAGCCGCATCACGGTCAACCTCGCGCCCGCGAACCTGAAGAAAGAGGGCACGGTCTACGATCTTCCGCTGCTGCTCGGCATCCTCGCGGGCGAGGGTGAGATCGACGCGCCGGACCCGGCCTCCGCGTTCATCGGTGAGCTGTCGCTCACCGGCGCGCTGCGCCCCATCAGCGGTGTGCTGCCGATGGCGATGGCCGCGGCGCGTGCGGGCGTGAAGACCCTTTATGTCCCCGCGGCGAACGCCGCCGAGGCGACGCTGGCCGACGGTCTGACCGTCTACGGCGTGGAGAACGCGCCGCAGCTTCTGCGCCATCTGCGCGGCGAGGAGCGGCTCTCCCCCGCGCAGCGCTGGGAGCCGACAGTCGAGGCGGACAGCGTTCCCGATTTCGCCGACGTCATGGGGCAGGAGAACGTCAAGCGCGCGCTGGAGATCGCCGCCGCAGGCTCCCACAACGTGCTTCTCATCGGCTCGCCCGGTGCGGGCAAGTCCATGCTTGCGCGGCGTCTGCCCTCCATTCTCCCCGACATGACGCACGAGGAGGCGCTGGAGTCCACCGAGATCTGGTCGGTCGCGGGACTGACCGACAGCAAGCACCCCATGCTCACGCAGCGTCCGTTCCGCTCTCCGCATCACACACTTTCCGCCGCAGCCATGTCCGGCGGCGGCAGGGCGCTCTCTCCCGGTGAGATTTCCCTCGCCCACCACGGCGTGCTGTTTTTGGACGAGTTTCCCGAGTTCCACCGCGATGTGCTTGAATCCCTCCGCGCGCCGCTCGAGGACGGCGAGGTGACCATCACCCGCGCCGCGGGCAGCGTCACGCTGCCGAGCCGCTTCATGCTCGTGGGTGCCATGAATCCCTGCCGCTGCGGCTGGTACGGGCATCCCTCCGGGCGCTGCCGCTGCTCGCAGAAGGACGTGGAGAAATACGTCTCCAAAATTTCCGGCCCGCTGCTCGACCGCATGGACTTACAGGTCAGCGTCCCCTCGATGGAATTTGAGGCCATGCGCCGCCGCGAAAAGGCGGAGTCCTCCGCCGCCGTGCGCGAGCGCGTCAACGCCGCGCGGGACATTCAGAAAAAGCGCTTCGCCGGCACGCCCATCACCTGCAACGCCTACATGACCGCGCCGATGGTCGGTGAATTCTGCCGACTCGACGCCGCGGGTGAGAAGCTCTTAAAGGGCGCGTTCGACCGCCTCGGGCTCACCGCCCGCAGCCACGATAAGCTGCTGCGCGTCGCGCGCACCATCGCCGACCTCGACGGCAGCGAGAGGATCGAGAGCTTCCACCTCGCCGAGGCCATCCAGTACCGCAATACGGACATTCTGAGAGGAGAAGGATGATGAAAAGGTACGATGCTATGCGTCTTTCCGGCACGATCCTGCTCGCCCACCTGGCGCTCTGCGCCGCATTCCTCCTGCTGCTTATCGCTGCATCCGGCTCAACATCGACCTTTACGTTCCGCTCGCCCTACGGACTTGTATTGGGACTGCTGTTCATCGGGTTACCGGCGTTTGCCTTTGGCTGGGGGCTGCGGTCGGCGAAGGACCCCTTTGACAAAAAGCTCTGCTGGAATGCCGCGATGGTGCTCTATGTACTTAACGCGGCCGCTTTCCTGCTTGCGCCGGAGTTCGGCACCGGGAATGTGATCGCTATGTGGTGGGGGATGCCGATGGCTCCCGCGCTCGCGGGACTGAGCGCCTTTGCCGCGCCGCAGTCCGCCCTCTATCTTTTCGGCGGCGCGCTGCTCGCCGCCGTCGAGCCGCTGTGTCTGACGCTCGGCCTGCTCTCCGGCAGACGCGCGGAGAACGAAACCGCAAAAAATACCGGCGCTCCCGCCGAGGCAGCGGAGCGCACGGACGATAAGGAGAAGAACCCCCATGCGTGAAATGATCTTGTGCAAGCTCGGCGAGGTGGTCCTCAAGGGCCTCAACCGCCGCAGCTTTGAGGATAAGCTGATCGGAAATCTGCGCCGCCGCACGGCGAAGTGCGGCAATTTCCGCATCTACTCCAAGCAGAGTACCATTTATGTTGAGCCGGTGAACGACGAGAGCGACCTTGCCGCGGCCTACGCCGCCTGCAAGCAGGTGTTCGGCGTCATCGCCGTCAGCCGCGCCCTGCCCTGTGAAAAGGACGTGCGGGCCATCATCCGCACCGCCGAGGATTACCTTGCCCCAGAATTTGCCCGCGCGAAGGATTTCAAGGTCGAGAGCAAGCGTGCGGACAAAACCTTCCCGCTCACCTCCATTCAGCTCTCCCAGCAGGTCGGCGGCGCGCTGCATCAGGCGTTCCCGCGCTGCGCGGTCAACGTCCACGACCCCGAGTTGACGGTGTTTATCGAAATCCGCGACGACGCGGCCTACGTCCACGGACCCGCCGAGGCGGGTGCGGGCGGACTGCCCATCGGCATGGGCGGCAGCGCCGTGTCGCTCCTCTCCGGCGGCATCGACTCGCCCGTCGCCTCCTACATGATGGCAAAGCGCGGCGTGTCGCTCGAAATGGTCCATTTCTTCTCCCCGCCCTACACCTCCGACGCCGCCAAGGAAAAGGTGCTCGAGCTCGCGCAGCTGCTCACGCCGTGGTGCGGGCGGCTGACCGTCCACATCGTGCCGTTCACCGAAATTCAGGAACAAATTCGTATGAACTGCCCCGAGGACCATTTCACGCTCATCATGCGCCGCTTCATGATGCGCCTCGCCCAGCGCGTGGCAGACGAGGTGCGCGCCAAGGCGCTCGTCACCGGCGAATGCCTCGGGCAGGTCGCCAGCCAGACAATGGAGGCCCTGCGCGTGAGCGAGGACGTGGTGGAGCTGCCTGTCCTGCGTCCGCTCATCGGCATGGACAAGGAGGAGATCATCCGCATCTCCCGCAAAATCGGCACGTTCGACACGTCCATTCTCCCCTATGAGGACTGCTGTACCGTCTTTACCCCGCGCCATCCCAAGACCAAACCCCATGTGGAAGAGGTGCGCGAGCTGGAGGCCGTGCTGGACGTCGACGCGCTGTGCGACCGCGCGATGGCGGGCCGTGAGCGCGTGCGGATCAAGCTGTAAGGAGGCTGCCCATGTCCCACACCGCTGAACTCATTGCCGTCGGCACCGAAATTCTCCTTGGCAACATCGCCAACGCCCCACGCGATCGCGGATCGCGCGGGGACCCCGATCTGAATAAAAATCCTCGGGCGAAATGAATTCGCCCTCCGGAAATACTTCGCTGACGCTTCGCATTTGCGGCGGCACTCGCCGCCGTTGTCCGTGTTGGCGATTTAGGAGGCTGCCCATGTCCCACACCGCTGAACTCATTGCCGTCGGCACCGAAATCCTTCTCGGCAACATCGCCAACACGGACGCGCAGATGCTCTCGGAGGAGCTCGCCGCGCTCGGCGTCAACGTGCTCTATCACACCGTCGTCGGCGACAATCCCACACGTCTCGCCGAGGCATTGGAGCTCGCGCGCCGCCGCGCAGATATCATCATTACCACGGGCGGCCTCGGCCCGACCTACGACGACCTCACCAAGCAGACCATCTGCACCGTGTTCGGACGCAAAAACGTCTTTCACCCCGAAATCGCCGACGCTCTGCGCACACACTTCGCCTCCATTGGACGCGAGCTGACGGAGAATAATCTCCAGCAGGCCTACCTGCCGGAAAACTGCACCATTTTCCGCAACCACAATGGCACCGCCCCGGGCTGCGGCTTCTGTGAGGGCGGCGTACATGTCCTCATGCTCCCCGGTCCGCCGCACGAGTGCCGCAAAATGTTCCGGACCGGCGCGATTCCCTATCTGCGCACGCTCTCCGACGAGATCATTGTCTCCCATTCCCTGCGCATCTACGGGCAGGGCGAGAGCCAGATCGAGGCAATGCTGCACGACAGGATCGCCTCGATGGTCAACCCCAGCGTTGCGCCCTACGCCAAGCCCGACGAGTGTATGCTGCGCGTGACCGCCAAGGCGAAGAGCGAGGCGGAGGCCGAGGAGATGCTGCGCGGCGCGATTGAAGAGGTCATGCCCGTCATCGGCGAGTGGGTCTACGGCGTCGACGTCGGCAGCCTGGAGGAGGTCGTCTCCGTCCTGCTGCGCGAGAAGGGGCGGACGCTCGCTGCCGCAGAGAGCTGCACCGGCGGCCTTATCGCCAAGCGCATGACCGATCTCCCCGGCGCGTCGCAGGTCTTCATGGGCGGCGTCGTGAGCTATACAAACTTCGTCAAAGCAAACGTGCTCGGAGTGCCGCAGGCTCTGCTCGACGAGCACGGCGCAGTCAGCGAGCCGGTCGCCCGCGCGATGGCCGAAGGAGTCCGCGCCATCACCGGCGCGGACTATGGCATCTCGGTCACCGGCGTCGCAGGGCCGGACAGCGACGAGCGCGGCAACGCGGTCGGCACCGTCTACATCGGTCTTGCCGGTCCGGACGGGACGCTTTGCCGCCTCTGCCATTTCGGCAAACGCTCGCGTGAGCGCATCCGCGGTCAGAGCGCCAACACGGCTTTCGACCTGCTGCGCCGGGAGCTTCAAAAATAAGCAAAAACGACCGCAGCGCCGCGCGCGACGGCGCAAAATGAATAAATTGCAAATTTTACTTTCCGCATTGCAAAGCCGATCATTTTGTGCTATGCTTGACGCAAGGATACCGTACCGTCGCGGTACGGATGTTATGCAAAGGAGTGATTTCTTATGGTCAGACTTATCATGGGTGAAAAGGGCACCGGCAAGACCAAAAAGCTCATCGAGCTTATCAACGCCTCTGCTGCCGAGGAAAACGGCAATGTGGTGTGCATCGAGGCCAAGTCCACGATGACCTTCGACATCCATTATCACGTTCGTCTCATTTCTGCCGACGAATATCAGATCACCACTTACGAGGGCCTGCGCGGCTTCGTCAGCGGTCTGTATGCCGGCAATTACGATATTTCCCACATCTTCATCGACAACCTCTTCAAGATTGTCGGCGGCGACTGCAATCAGGCGGCGGACGACTTCCTGGATTGGCTCAACCGCTTCAGCAACAACCACGGCGTCAAGTTCACCGTTTCGGTCTCCGGCGATCCCGGTCTTGCGACCGACGGGATGCAGAAGTACCTGTAACGCAAAACCGCAAAAGGAGACGGCAGGAAGCCGTCTCCTTTCTTTTTTATTTCAGCACATAGACATTGCCGATGCCCAGCAGGCGGCACAGCTCCGTCTTTTCGGCGATGTCCGTCTCGCTCTCGTACCATACGACCGTGACCGAGCCGTCCTTCTCCGTGCGGTAGCCGCACGAGCTTTCGTGCTGCGCCGAGCGGTGCGCGCGCAGCGTGCCCTCGGACAGCAGCTCGATCAGCTCGCCCTCGGTCAGCTCGCGTGTGTCCGTTACCGCTCCCGCACGGGTCACCTGCAGCAGCGGCACGGCGCGCAGCGCCACGCTGCCGCCCTCGCCCGCCCTGACCGCCGCCGTGTAGACCTCCTCCATCGGCGCGCGCGGGCTGACCGGCACGCTGCCGGACTCCTCCGTGATGCTCCCGGCGGTCACGCAGCCGGACGGCGCGCTTCCGTCTGCCGCTTCCGTGACCTTGATCGCGGCGTGCAGCCGGTCATAGGTGCGCAGCAGCACGGCAGCCGCCTGCTCGCGCGTCGCTTCCTTTTTCGGCTCGAAGTTGTATGCGCTCACGCCCTTGATGATGCCCATGCGGTAGGCAAGCGCGACATAGCCCAGCGCCACGGAGACGTCCGAAAACGGGCAGTCGTCCGCCGCCGCACCCGACAGCACGGCGAGCCCCAGCGCGCGCACGGTCATCTTCGCCATCTCCTCGCGAGTGATCGCATCATTCGGACGGCATTGGCGGCTCTCGCCCGTCAATGCGCCGTGGGCATAGGCCGTCTCAATGGCGCTGTAATACCACTTCGCCGTATCCTGATTGTCCGTAAAGCTGCCCTTCTCCGGCGTGACGAGCTCCCAGCCCATCAGACGGCAGAGCGCCGTGGCGTAAGCCGCGCGGGTCATCGTCCGTCCGAGGCCGAACCTGCCTCCGCCGACTCCCTGCAGCAGCCCGGTCTGCGCGCAGCGCCGGATGCTCTGCGCCGCCCAATGGCTTTCCGGCACGTCGGAAAAGCCCGCCGTTCCCGCCGCGCCGACGCTCAGCGTCAGCAGCAGCGCCAGCACAAGTGCCGTCAGGCACCTCCAAAGACGCATCATATCTTGTTCCGTCCTTTCCGGTGTTCGTCCGCCCGCCGCCGGTCCGCGCCGTATCCGCGCGGCGCGGGCGCCGAATGTCCGCAATGTGTTGTCATTATATGGGAATCGGGCGCAAAAAGCAATCTCTGTTTTGCTCTTTGCACATTCTTGACAGCCTTGCTCCTCCAGCATATAATCATCGCGCGGGCCGGCGGCCCGCCAAAACGCACTGCTTTCAAGAGGTATCACGCATGGATAAAGAGAGAGCCCGGCGGCTTTTTCTCACCGCCTTTTTCCTTTTCGCGCTCGCCAACGGCCTGAGCGGCTCCATCATCTCCAACTACTTCAAGGATGTTTTTCAGGTCGATTCCGTTCAGCGCGGCCTGCTGGAGATCCCGCGCGAGCTGCCCGGTATTGTGGGCGTGTTCGTCATCGCCGCGCTCCCTTCGCTCGGCAACGTCTCGCTCTCGGTTCTCGGCTTCGCGCTGTACTGCGTCGGCCTGCTCGTGCTCGGCCTTTTCTCCCCGGGCTACTTTGTCATGCAGCTCTTCGTCTTCACCTATTCGCTCGGCGACCACATGGTCATGCCTATCCGCGACGCCGTCGCCATGGACCTCGCCGACGAGGGCAAGACGGGTACATTTCTCGGACGCTACCGCGGCATGATGACGCTCGGCTCCATGCTGGCCTCGGCGCTTGTGTTCGTGGGCTTCCGCGTCGGCTTTTTCTATTTCCGCACCGGAGTCATCCCCTCGTTCTGCGCCGCACTGGTATTCCTCGTTGTCGCGCTCGCCCTTCTCTGCCGCTTGCGGAAAACGCTGCCCGCGCTGGATGTGCGCAAGCGCAGCAGCGAGCGCAGGAGACTTCCCGTCCGCCGAAGGTACCTGCCCTATTACATCGTCACCGCCGTCTACGGCTTCCAGAAGCGGATGCGCCTTGTCTTTGCTCCGTGGGTCATCATCGAGCTTCTCTCGATGGGCGCGGACACGGTGGCGCTGCTCGGCATCGCCGCCTATTTCTGCGGCGGCTGGGTCGCCCCGCTCATCGGAAAGTTTTTAGACCGATACGGTGTGCAGAAGGGGCTCGTGCTGGAGTCCACCGGCGTCGCCGGTGTGTTTCTCTTCGCCGCGTGGGCCGCTTCCGGCATCGTGAACGGCTCGCTGCGCGGCTGGGGCGGCATGGTCGCCGCGTTCGCCTCCTACATTCTCATTTTCCTCACCGACCATTTCAATTCCGTCCACGTCATGCTCATGCGCGAGCTGAGCGAGTCGCCCGCGGACGTGATGGAAAACCTTTCCTTCGGCCTGAGCGTGGACCATGTCCTCGCCGTCACCGTCTCGGGCCTGCTCGGCGCGGTGTGGAAGTATGTCGGACCCCAGTATGTGTTCCTGCTCGGCGCGGCGGTCTGCACCGTCCACCTCGGCGTCGCGCTGTGGCTGAAGCGGCAGCGCCGCGCCGCCGTCTGAGCCTTCTTGATACGTCAAAAGCGTCCCGCCGTCGGCGGGACGCTTTTGTTCTCTTTTCTTACGGCAGCGGGATCTCCTTGATGTCAAAGAGCGTCTTGAGCTCTACCGACGTGCGGGAGTCGCCGTAGGTCTTGATCTCGGCGAGCAGCGCGTCCAGCTCCTTCGTGTCGCGCACGGCGAACTGGAGCAGCGCGTTGAACACACCGATCACATGGTGGTGGCTGATGACCGCGGGGCTCTGCTCGCAGAAGACACAGAACGCAGCGTACTTCTCCGGCTCGAGCGACACGGAGATAAAGCCCGTGATGTTGCAGTCCAGCCGCGTGCGGTCGATGTCGATGCGGTAGCTGCGGATCACGCCGCATTCCTCCATGCGGCGGATGCGCTCGGAGACGGCGGGCGGCGTCAGCCCCACCTGGTCGCCGATGTGGCGCAGGGTGCAGCGGCTGTCCGCCTGCAGGATATTGAGGATCTGATAATCGGTTCGATCCATAGCTTTCTCTCTTTCTCCCTCTTTGCCCTTACATCACGCGGCCGCGCTTGATGACCTTCTTGGCAAGGTTGCTGCCGAAGCGGTAGCAGATGTAGTCCAGATCCGGCGCGTCCCAGATGACGAGGTCGCCGAGCTTGCCCGCCTCGACCGTACCGACCTTGTCAGCCATGTCGATGGCTGCCGCGCCGTTGAGCGTTACGGCGGTCAGCACCTCCTCGGGCGTGAGCCGATACTTCAGGCAGCCGAGGTTGATGACGAACTGCATATTCAGGCACGGGCAGGAGCCGGGGTTGAAGTCCGTCGCCATCGCGACGGGCACGCCCGCGTTCACCATGTCGCGCGCGGGCGCGAACACCGCGCCGAGGTTGAAGCTCGTCGCGGGCAGCAGGCAGGCGATCACGCCGCCCTTTGCCATCGCCTCGATGCCCGCGGGCGGGCAGACGATCAGATGCTCCGCGGAGATCGCTCCCAGCTCGCCGGCGAGCTGGCTGCCGCCGATGGCCTCGATCTCGTCGGCGTGGATCTTGGGACGCAGACCGTACTTGAGGCCCGCCTCGAGCACCTGACGGGACTCCTCCACCGTAAAGGTGTCGGCCTCGCAGAACACGTCGCAGAACTTTGCGATGCCCTGCTCCTTAACGAGCGGCATCATCTCCTCACACACAAGGCGGATGTACTCGGCGCGGTTGGCTTTGTACTCGGCGGGCACAAGGTGCGCACCCATGAAGGTCGCGACCATGTCCATCGGGTGCTGCTCGTCGAGGTCGCGGATCACACGCAGCGCCTTGAGCTCATGCTCGGTGGCAAGACCGTAGCCGCTCTTGGCCTCGCAGGTGGTCGTGCCGAAGGCCATCATCTCGTCGAGCGCCTTCGCCGCCTTTGCGGTCAGTTCCTCCTCGGTGGCTCCGCGCGTGGCGTTGGTGGTGGACTGGATGCCGCCGCCGGCATTCTGGATCTCGAGATAGGTCTTGCCGTGGAGCTTCATGCCCAGCTCGTTCTGCCGCCAGCCGCCGAAAATAAGGTGCGTATGGGCGTCCACGAGACCCGGCGTGACGAGCTTTCCCTCGGCGTCGACGATCTCCGCCCCCGCGGCTGCGGGAGCCTCGCCGGTGCCGACGGAGGCGATCACGCCGTCCTCAATGAGCACCCATGCGTCCTTGAAGAATTTGATCTTCCCCTGCTCGCTGCCGCGATGGGCGCTTTTGCCCTCGGGCGTTGCGAGCAGGCCGATGTTTTTCACCAGTAACTTTTTCATAAAAGCGGTTCCTTTCTTACGGTAAAGGGACTTGTTTCTTTGATAATAACACAAAAAGGGGCATATTGCTATGCCCCTTTTTGATTTTATTTTTTAGTCGAGGTATTCCTTGACGACCTTTTCGCACAGAGCGTCGTCCGCGAGGTACGGCATGGTGATGTGATCCTGGCCCTCGTACATCTTGTTGTACTCGGCCACGGTGGTCATGGCGTTCTCATTGCGCGCCCAGCTGCGGCGGGCCACGCCGACCATGGTATCCCAAGGCATGGACATACGCAGGATGGTATCGACGCGCTCGGAGCCGTCGAGCACCATGCCGAAGCCGCCGTTGATGGCACGGCCGATGCCGGTGCCGCCGCCGTTGTGCAGCGCGATGTAGCTCATGCCGCGCGCGGCGTTGCCCGCGTAGCACTGCGTCGCCATTTCGGCCATGATGTTGGAGCCGTCCTTGATGTTGCTGGTCTCACGGAAGGGCGCGTCGGTTCCGCCGGTATCGTGATGGTCACGGCCAAGGATGACGGGGCCGATCTCGCCATTGCGGACCATTTCGTTGAACTTGAGCGCGAGGTTCATGCGGCCCATGGCATCCTGATAAAGGATGCGGCACTGGGTGCCGACGACCAGCTTGTTCTTCTCCGCGTCGCGGACCCAGACGTAGTTGTCGTAGTCCTGATAGCGGCGGTTGTGCGCCTTGATGTACTCGGCAGCCGCCATGTCGGTCTTGTGCAGGTCCTCGGGGTTGCGGCTCAGGCAGCACCAACGGAACGGGCCGTAGCCGAAGTCGAACAGGCAGGGACCGAGAATGTCTTCGACGTAGGACGGGAAGATGAAGCCGTCGAGGTCGTTCTCGCCGTTCTTGCAGATGCTCTTCACGCCGGTATCGTACACGGCCTTGAGGAAGCTGTTGCCGTAGTCGAAGAAGTAGGTGCCGCGCTCGTGGAACTTGCAGATCATCTCATAGTGATGCTGCAGCGTCTTGTCGACGAGCTTGCGGAAGCCCTCGGGATCCTTGTCCAGCATCTCGGTGCGCTGGGCGAAGGTGAGGCCCTGCGGGCAGTAGCCGCCGTCGTAGGGGACGTGGCAGGAGGTCTGGTCGCTCATGAGGTCAACGTGAACGTTGTGCTCATAGAGGTACTCGAGCAGATCAACGATGTTGCCGCAGTAGGCAACGGCGCAGGGCTTGCCCGCCTTCTGGTGCTCGAGGGCGATCTTGGTCGCCTCCTCGAGGGAGTCGGTGCGGTGGCTGACCCAGCCCTGGGTGTAGCGGGTGTCGATACGGGAATCGTCGACCTCGGCGATGATGGACGCGGCGCCGGCGATCTCGGCAGCCTTGCCCTGCGCGCCGCTCATGCCGCCTAAGCCCGCGGAGATGAACAGACGGCCGGCGAGGTCCTTATCGTTGGGGATGCCGAGCTTGAGACGGCCGGCGTTGAGCAGCGTGTTGAACGTGCCGTGGACGATGCCCTGGGGGCCGATGTACATCCAGCCGCCCGCGGTCATCTGGCCGTAGTTGGCGACGCCGAGCGCGGCGGCGCGGTTGAAGTTCTCCTGATCGTCGAAGGTGCCGACCATCAGGCCGTTGGAGATGATGACACGGGGCGCCATCTTATGGGAGTGGAACAGGCCCAGAGGATGGCCGGACATGACGACCAGCGTCTGCTCGTCGGTCAGCTCCTCAAGGTACTTCTTGATGAGGCGGTACTGCATCCAGTTCTGGCAGACCTGACCGGTCTCACCGTAGGTGACCAGCTCATAGGGATAGAGCGCGACGTCGAAGTCGAGGTTGTTGTCGATCATGACCTGAATGGCGCGGCCCTCGATGCACTTGCCCTTGTACTCGTCGATGGGCTTGCCGTAGAGCTTGCCCTCGGGACGGAAGCGATAGCCGTAGATGCGGCCGTGCTCCTCGAGCTCGGCGGCGAACTCCTTGGCCATCTGCTCGTGATGGTCGGGGTGGATGTA
>ERZ824600.3965-NODE-3965-length-13526-cov-3.199466_pt1 | contig 13526 bp, 12 predicted proteins | sample MGYA00519933_ERZ824600 | MGnify/ENA primary metagenome ERZ824600 (study PRJEB31778, sample SAMEA3449178) | human gut metagenome | biome: human gut; feature: human-associated habitat; material: faeces | place: United Kingdom | collected 2010/2012 ... | reverse complement strand
ACCGGCGTCCGGATGCCCACGTCCACCACCTGCACGTCGTCGCCGAAATACGCCGCCAATGCGGACATCCCGGTTTTGTGCCGGGTCATGTTCACCGCCTGCTGCACCGTCACGGACTGGGGGGCGCAGGATACGCCCTCCGCCACCACGCCGTTGTCCGCCGCCAGCACCGTCACCCGGCACCGCCGGACCTCCGGCCGGGCCGTCCGCAGGACCCCCGCCAGCCGGATGGACATATCCTCCAGCGCTCCCAGACTGCCCGGTGGCTTGGCCAGCTCCGCCTGCCGCCGCCGGGCGGCGTCCATGGACTCCCGGTCTGCCGGGAGAATGGACTCTATATATGCTGTCAATTCCTGCCTTGTCATGTGTTCGCTCCGTATCTGTGTTCCCGCAGCCACGCAAGAGACGGGCCGCAGTCCTGATTTTCCAATGTAAACGTAGCCGCCGGGCACAGCTCCAGAATGGTGTCCAGCACCTGCTCCATAGCCAGGGTCCCCTGGCCCAGGGGGTCGTGGAGGTCATCGTGCCCCGCGTTGTTGTGCAGATGCACGTGCCGCAGCCACGGGGCCATGGGGGCCACCCATTCCAGAGGCGGCACCCGGCTGACGAAGGTGTTGGCATGGCCCACGTCCAGGCACAGGCCCAGCCGGGGATCGTCCACCTGCCGGGCGATCTCCGCCAGCAGCCGGGGCTGCGGCTCCATGACGTTTTCCAGTGCCAGGACGAAGTCCGGCGGCACCTCCTGCAAAAAGTCCCGCCAGAACAGGACGGACTGCTCCACATCTCCGAAATGGCGAATTACCGGGTCAACCAGGTCTCGGACATCTGCAAGGAAGGCGACTACATCACGGTCAAAGTGATCGACATCGACCGCTCCGGCAAGATCCGTCTGAGCCGGAAGGCCGCGCTCGACGAAATCGAGAAATAACACCCCGGATCGACATTCCGAACGGGAACTCCGGAAAACGGAGTTCCCGTTTTTTTCGTCCGTTCCCCGGACGGGATCGGAGATTCGGGATCAACCCCAAAGGTGCGCCATGTACAACAGCATCATCTGCCGGTATCACGAGATCGCCACGAAAGGCGACAACCGGTCCATGTTTGAAAACAAACTCATCGACAATCTGAAATACCAGTGTTCGGCGCTCGACACGCTCCGGTTTTCCCGCGTGCGCGGCCGGATCTACATCCGCCGGAAAGACGACTCCGCGTTTACGGACGAGGAACTGAAGGTCATCCGGGAAGGACTGGAGCGGTGTTCCGGACTGGAATCCTTCTCTCCGGCACTGGAATGCGCACCGGACATGGAGGCGATTCTGCACCTTGTTTCGGAGAGCGTTCATGAATTTTTCGATCCGATTCTGGCGAAGCGGAATCGCGTGTCGTTCCGGGTCCGCGCACGGCGGAGCGACAAGACATTCCCCCTCCGCTCCAAGGACATTGAAATCGCCGTTGCCACGCGGATCGAAGAACTCTTCGGCCAGGAACATCTGCATGTAGATCTGGAACATGCCGAAATCACTCTGGGAGTCGAAGTCCGCGACGTCAATGCGCTGCTCTACTACACCGCCTACAAAGGAGCCGGCGGACTTCCCGTCGGCAGCAACAGTCCGGTTCTGGCGCTGCTGTCGGGAGGGATCGATTCCCCCGTCGCCTGCAAGATGATCATGACCCGCGGCTGCCATGTCGATTATCTCACGTTCCACAGTTATCCCTACACGCCGATGGAGTCGCTGGAGAAGGTGAAGCGTCTGGCGGCGGTTCTGAACAAGCATCAGAAACCGGGGACGCTCTACGCCTGCAACTTTTCGGAGATTCAGAAGAAGATCCGCGACGTCTGCAACCCGAAATACCGCACGGTGCTCTACCGCCGCTACATGATGCGGATTGCCAACATGCTCTGCCACCGGAAGCATCTGTACGGGATCGTAACAGGGGAATCGGTCGGACAGGTGGCAAGTCAGACGATCATCAATCTCGGGACCATCAACGCGGCGGCGGAATTCGTTGTAATCCGTCCGCTCTGCGGACTCGACAAGCTGGAGACCATCCGCCGGGCGGAGGAGCTCGGGACGTTCCCGATTTCGATCGAACCGCAGCCGGACAGCTGCACGGTCTTTGCCCCGCCCTCCCCCTCGGTTGCGGCAAAACTCTTCCGGATCGAAGCGGAAGAGGCGCTTCTCGGCGATATGACCGAACTTCTGGAACAGGCATACTCCTCGCTGGAAATCAGTGTGGATCTTCCCTGAGGATCCTTGCGGCAGAAGAACTTCCGTCACAAAAATCCGGGAAAAACCGTTTCCAAAACGGGAAAACGGCGGCAAAGAAGGAAAAAAAGCATTTTTTTTTGTTTTTTTTGCAAATTTTCTTTTGCAATCCTGTGAGCACGGTATAAGTTAAACGGAAGGTCCGGAAAACCGGACTGAAAGCCGAGGTATACGATTGCGTTCCGGCAGTTTCTCCGGGAGGGAAAAAGTCCATGCGCTGCGCAGACCGAGGAAGAGGGAACATTGAAACAATGTTCAAAATGGTCTGAAAAAAGAGGGTGTTTTCAGACTGCCGCGCGATGCGGCAGCAATTTGCAGATGGCGAACCGGCCCGAATCCATGGAAGGGAGCCGGTTCCGCCAAAACGGAGAAGAGCAGGAAATGAAGAGCTTATATGTGGGCAATCTGCCTTACAGTGCAACAGAAGATGAAGTTCGCGATCTTTTTTCCCAGCACGGGGAAGTCAGCCGCGTCAAACTCGTAATCGACCGGGAAACGAACCGTCCGAAAGGCTTCGGATTCGTCGAAATGGATGACAACGGAGCGGCAGGCGCAATTCAGGCCCTCGACGGTCAGGAATTCGGCGGAAGAAGACTTCGCGTCAACGAGGCACGGGAACGCGCGGAACGCCCGCAGCGCTCGTTCGGGGACCGTCCGAGACGGTTCGACGGCCCGCGGAACGGAAACTTCCGTCCCCGCGAGGAGCGGCCCGGAACAGAATTCTGATTGAAGGGATACCGGAAACAGCCGGTTCCATTTCACTGCTTTCGATCACCTCCCGGGATCGAAAGCTTTTTTTTCATGGGGGTTTTGAACATGCTGACGAAGGAGTTCCTGTTCCAACTGCCGCAGGCGAACTTTCCAAATCCTCTTCATCTGATTTCCGCCGGGATCACGCTGCCGGACCGGAACTACCGCATCCGGAGAGAGAGTTCGAATCTGACGGTGCTGGAATACATCGTTTCGGGGAAAGGACATCTGCGGGTGGAGGATCGCCGGTATCCCATTCAGGCAGGCGACGTCTATCTGCTCCATCCCGGCTCGAACCACGATTATCATGCGGACTGGGACGACCCATGGGAAAAGATCTGGTTCAATCTCTCCGGCACGCTGATCGGACATCTGATTGAGGCGTATCATCTGAAGGATGCGGTTCACTTTCCGAACTGTCCGCTGGAACAGGAGTTCCGGGACGCATTGGCGATTGTGCAGAAGCGGCCGACCAGCGCCTATACGGAACTTGCCCTGGCACTGCATCGGATTTTCGCCCGGATTCATGAATGGCGCCAGCAGCATCCGGAGATGCGCAAATCCCCGGAAGGACTGAAATTGAAGGAGTATCTGGATCTCCACTGGCGGGAACCGGTCTCGCTGGAGGATCTGGCGGAACAGATCGGGCGCTCCCGCTCCCAGGTGGTGCGGATCTTCCGGCGCGACTGGGAAATTTCTCCGCTCCAGTATCTTCAGCAGCAGCGGCTGAATCTGGCCAGACAGTATCTGGAAAACACCGACTGCAAAATCTCGATGATCGCGGAAATCACCGGTTTCCGCGATGAATTTTACTTCTCCAACTGGTTCAAGGAAAAAACAGGCGTTTCCCCTCTTTTTTACAAGAAAGGGAAACGCTGAGAAAAAATGTTCCGGATTCGTTACTGTCCGGATCCGGACGGATTTGTTTTGCGCTGTCCGTTGGCGAAATAGGCGATCCATTCATCGGGAAGCGGAGGGATCGTCATCGGGATATTGCCGTTGCGCATGGAGAAGTGTCCCTGGACGCCGGCGGCGACCGCATAGCGGGCGGCGACCGGAGAGACATCCGGCGGAACATCCCGGGAGACAAAGTCGCAAAAGGCGTTCAGCAGCTTTCCATCCGATCCGCCGTGATCCTCGGAAGCACCCTTGAGATGAAACACGACGTCCGGTTCCCGTCGGCTTCCGCGCTCCGTCCAGACATGGATCTCGCAGTCGCCGAAATCGCCGATGTTCTCCACCCTTCCGTGCGTTCCGATGAAGGTGTAGTTCCGTTCCGCATCGGGGGTGTACATGCACTGTTCGTAGGAGGCCTGCACGCCGTTGTCGAGCTGCATGAGAATCATGTTGTGGTCCTCCACGTCGATCTTCGGCGCGAGGCCCTTGAGTTCGAGAGGAGGCCAGCACTCGCGGGTGAACGAAATCTTCCGGTCCGGTTTCGCGCCCGGAACCAGACGGCCGGTCGTGCGGTTGTAGACGGAAAGCCGTCCCATCGCCGTCACCCGTTCCGTATAGGCTCCAGTGATCCAGTGAATCACATCAATATCATGCGCCCCCTTCTGCAGAAGCAGTCCCGTGCAGTTGCTCCGCTCCGCGCACCAGTGGCGGAAATAGCAGCTTCCGTAGTTGATGAAGTGGCGCACCCAGACGCACTGGATCTCCCCGATCATTCCGGAATCGACGATCTCCTTCATTTTCCGGATCGAAGCGACATAGCGCATGTTGTGGCCGACAAAGAGTTTGGATCCGCTTCTGTACGCCGTCTCCAAGATCCGGTCGCATCCCTCGATCGTGATTGCCATCGGTTTTTCGAGGAAGACCGCTTTTCCCGCCTTCAGCGCATCGACCGCCATCTCCTCATGATACGGATCGCGCACCATGATGAAGACCGCGTCCAGTGCCGGATCCTTCAGCAGATCGTGAAAATCGGTATACTCCCGGCAGACCTCGTTTCCGGAACGGCTTTCCCGGAAACGCCGCAGCATCTCCGGATCCCGGTCGCAGACCGCCGCAATCACCGCCCGCTCCGGATCCAGGTTCCGAACCACCAATCCGGCCCGCAGCGACAGATCCGCACCGATCAGCCCGGCTTGAATCCTCTGTTTCATACGTTGCTCTCCTCCTTTCCATTCAATCCCCCGCCGCCGATCTGCGAACGGAGACGGCGTGCGTTCCCGTAGAAGAACTTCTCCGCCTCCTCCGGCGCGCCCCAGCGATAGTACACCGACCCGATCAGCTCAAACAGAAGAGTCCAGAACTCCTTGAGTTTGAGCGCCCGCTCGTTTTCGGATCGAATCCCGTAGAACTGATCGGTGGCGAAGAGGAACTTCTCATTCAAAAACCGTCCCGATCCGTCGTTCGAGAAGCGGTCCAGGTTTGCCAGCAGTTCGGGAATCGCGTTGCGGTACCCGCTGATGTCATGCACGATATTGTTGTAATAATACAGATTCTGGAACGTCTCCTCGATCCACGGATAGCCGAGATGGCCGCCGATGATCGAAAGATTCGGAAACGCCTCCGCCACTCCGGCCAGATAGGCGGGACGCATCCCGTCCGGTCCGAATCCCCGTCCGGGGGCCCGGCAGCGGCGCCACTCTCCCGCGGGAGCAGCCATGCCGGTATGGAACAGAATCGGCATGCCGAGCTGTTCGGCGCGTTCATAGTAGGGGTAGAACTTTTCATCGTTCCACCCGGTGTCGGGCTTGTAGGGTTTGAGGCCGATGAACCCCTTCTCCCGCAGACGGTCGATCTGATCCACGGGACAGCTGAAGTCCAGATGGCCGAACGCATACACAACTCCGGGATGCGCCTTGACCGCGTCGAGCACTTCGCTCTCGTCCGCCAGACGGATTCCGCCCAGTTCGTAACCGGAAAGATCCATCAGCCAGATTTCGTCGAACGCTCCGGAATCGACCAGCTCGTGAAACCCCTCCGCATGGTGGGCCAGATGCGCATGCGCGTCGATACACTTCATGAGGGATCTCCTCAGAGGATGAACTTCGGAGCCGTCGCGGTTGCGCGGTCGGTTGCGATTGTGCAGTTCGGATGACGGCGGCAGTAGGTAACCGGATAATCGTCTCCGGGACTTCCCGCGGCGGCGATCCGAATGATGGTGTTCGCCCAGAAAAACTCCGTGGATTCGTTCCGGGTCATCAGCAGCATCCGTCTTGCACCGAGACACTGTCTCATCCCCAGGGTGATCGCCCGCTTCGGGAAGTTCTCCAGATTGCCGCCGACCCCCTTATGACGGGTGGAATCAATGGTCCGCGTGAAATCGTTGATCTCCAGGATCCGCGGATCGGAGTCCGCCACGCCGGGCGCCGGCTCGTTGAACGCGACATGTCCGTGAATGCCGATGCCGCCGAAACAGACTTCGATTCCACCGGTTCTTTCGATCATCTCGGGAAGCTCCGCCAGAATCTCGGGCCGCGGGAAAATAATCTGCTCGGCCGGCATCCGAAGTTCCGGACGGACCCGGTCGAAAAACAGCGGACCGATCTGACCGCGGAAACTCAGAGGATGTGTCACCGGAATGAGTTCATCCCGGTCGTCCTGCACATACTCGTCCATGAAGAAGAAGCGGACATTTTTCAGAGAGATGCTCTCGTAATTGATCTTTTCCGCCATGATCCGGTAGGGCTGTGTGGGACCGACCGGCATGATGAAGTTGACAATCCTCTCACCCGCCGCCGCTTTCCGGAACTCCGCAACCATCTCCCCGGCCAGGAACTCATACAGCTCCTCCAGGGAATCCAGCACCTTCAACTGACCTTTGGACTCCGCAATCAGCTCCTCCACCGGGAGCGAAAGCAGATGACGCACTTCCTCTTTTCGGTTCATTTTCCAAACTCCTTTTCTGTTTTCCTTCGCCACGGAACACCGCGCTTGCTTTTGGACAATATAGGTGATATATTCCCGAAAACAATGTTGTTTTTGATGGAATGACAGCACTTTTGAAGGAATCTTCGGAATCATGCGTAAAATCGTCAGTCGTCCGGATCCGACCCGTCTTCCCGGTTTTCCGATGCCGGTCCACATCCGCTCCTCCGGCTACAACGAGGCGGAATACGGCTGGAAGGAGTTTGAACACGGAATCGACAAACCCTTTGTCCAGCTCTTCTGGTGCGTACAGGGCATCGGCGAGATCACTCTTCCGGACCGGACAATCCTTCTGCATCCGGGCGAAACCTTCCACCACCTTCCGGGCGAAGATCACATTCACCGCTCCTGCGATCCGGAAAACGAATGGCGCTACTACTGGTTCACATTCGACGGTCCCGCGGCGGAAGCCTTCATCGAAGCCTATGGCTATCCGCGGGAAAACATCTATTCCGGCGAATGCCCGGTGAATCTGTTTCTGGAACTGGAGATTCTGGTGCGGAAACATACGCCGTACGCCCAGCGTCACGCGCTCGCCGTTGCCGCGGAAATTCTCGCGCTCGCAGGGGGAGCAGACGATTTTGTCCCGGAGGAGGGACTGGTGAAACGGTTTCTTCATCTGGCGCGGGAATCCATCCAGTCCCCGGGCGTGACAGTGGAGGCTCTGGCCCGGAAACTCGGCGTGCACCGCACCACGCTGACCGACCTCTTCCGAACGGAAATGGGCATGACGCCCGGAGCCTATCTGGACCGTCTCCGTCTTCAGCATGCGCTGGTCCTTCTCCGCGAAACCAATATGCGGATCAAGGAGGTTGCGGAACACTCCGGCTTTTCGAATCTGAGCTATTTCAGCCGGGTGATCGGGAAAGCCACCGGACGAACACCGCAGGCGTATCGAACCCAGAGTCTTCTTTCCCGTCAGCAGAGCCGATAAAAAAACTCTTCTCCGTTTCACCGGCAGGAAAACGGGAAAGCGGAGAAGAGAACAGGCAATCCGGCCGAAGCCGGAAAAGTTTCCGGAACCGGAGGAGCACTCCGATTCCGGAAACGGGAGGGTTGTTATTCGTTCTGGAAGATCTGGAAACCTCCATACGCTTCCATACCATGTTCGCTGAGGTCGAGGCCGCGGATTTCCTCCTCTTCCGTGGTCCGGAGTCCCCAGAAGCGCTTGATCAGCAGGAAGATCACCGATGCGCAGAGGAAGGAGGCCACACCGACCGCCACCACTCCGGCGAGCTGCGGCAGGAACTTGAAGTCGGGACTGAAGATTCCGACCGCCAGGGTTCCCCAGACACCGTTGACCAGATGAACCGAGAGCGCACCGACCGGGTCGTCCAGATAGAGCCGATCGAAGAGATACACACCGAGCACCACAATCACACCGCCGATGGCGCCGATCAGGATCGAGGAGCTGAGGCTGACGCAGTCCGCACCCGCCGTGATGGCAACCAGTCCTGCGAGGACGCCGTTGAGCATCATCGAAAGGTCCGGCTTCTTCTGGATCGTCCAGGAGGTGAACATTGCGGTCATGCACCCGGCACAGGCGGCAAGAGTCGTCGTGACGATGATGTAGGAGACCAGATACGGATCCGCGCTGAACGCCGAGGCGCCGTTGAATCCGAACCATCCGAACCAGAGCAGGAACACTCCGATCGTCGCCAGCGGCATGTTATGCGCCATGATCGGGCGGGAGACACCGCCGACGAACTTTCCAGTCCGGGGACCGAGGATCATCACACCGGCCAGAGCAGCCCATCCGCCGACCGAGTGAACGAAGGTCGAACCTGCGAGGTCATGGAAGTTCAGCGAAGCGAGCCATCCGCCGCCCCATCCCCAGGATCCGACAATCGGATAAACCAGCGCCGCGTAGAAGAGCGCAAAGAGCAGATAGGCACTCAGACGGATTCGTCCTGCGACAGCACCGGAGACGATCGTCACCGCGGTCGCCGCGAACATGGCCTGGAAGATAAAGTCTGTCCAGTAAGTGTACCGTCCGCCGTTGTACCCGATCAGTCCGGCATCCCCTGCGGGGCAGTCAAGTCCGGAGCCGGCAAATCCGAGCACCCCGTTGATCAGCCAGGAATCGCCCGGATACATCAATCCGAAACCGATCACCAGAAAGGTCAGAACGCCGATGCAGGGAGTCACAAGGTTTTTGCAGAGAATGTTCACACAGTTTTTCGCCCGTGTGAGACCGGTCTCCAGCAGGGCGAATCCCAGATGCATCATGAACACCAGGAACGTTCCGATCAGCATCCAGAGGTTGTTGACCGTGAACATGGCTTCTGCGGCGGTTGCGGCGGCGACCACGGATTCCGGCTGAGGAGTCTCACCCTCCGCAAACAGGACTCCGCCGGCCAGACACAGCAGCATGCACAATTTCCACTTCATCATTTTCTCATCTCTCCTTTCTTAACCGATTGCGACGGATCCGGTTTCGCCGGTTCTGATTCGAATGCACTCATCGAGGGTTGTTATGAAGATTTTTCCATCTCCGATTGTCCCGGTCCGGGCGCCGGCGATGATCGCGTTGACGGTCTGCTCGACGAATTCGTCGTTGACCGCGATCTCCATCCGCACCTTTTTGTGAAGATTGACCTCCTGCACAACGCCGCGGTAGGCTTCCATGTATCCTTTCTGCCGTCCGCAGCCGAGAGCGTTTGTTATAGACATTTTAAAAATTTCACTTTTGAACAACTCCTGCTTGACCGCAGTGAGACGTTCCGGCTTGATGTACGCTGTGATCAACTTCATTCCGTCCTCCCTTTGTTTTGAATGGTTGATTCCTTAAATGCGGTTTGCCGGAAGAAGAGCAATGTTCATGCCAGTTTTCTCCGGAAGAGCCGTTTTTTTATTTTTTTGAGTTTATTTTCAGAAAAATCCACGGATTTTCGCTCTCGGGAGAATATAACAAAATTGTAATTTTCCCGAAAAAGATCCGACAAAAATGAACGTTCCCACCCCCGCTCCGGTCGGCCCGGGCGATTCGAAAAGAACACAAAAGGCTCGTGTGAGCGACTTGAAAAATCAGGAAAACGTGTCATATTTTCCAGGTGAAATCTCAGGAAACAGAGGAGAATTTTCCGATGAAAAAACTGTTCTATCCGCTCCTTGCACTGTCCGTATCCGGCCTGACCGGCTGCGCACCTTCCACCTTCCCCGACATGCCCGACGACAAAACCTGCTACCGGCGCGTTCAGGAAATCACCACGCAGCTGAAAGAGAGCGACTCCCTGGATCCGGAAACCTACGCAACCTTGAATCCGGATCCGTATCTCTCGGTTCTGTGCGCGCGGGGAAAACTCCGGAAGGTCTGCATCAGCGTCGAACGGAAAGAGCAGATGCGCGGTCTGTTCAAGGTGGTCAAGGAGACTCCTGAAATCATCTACTGGCAGGGAAGCGGACGGGCATTCGGATTTCAGAATTACGAACATCCGACACACGATCTTGTCACGCTGTATTTCTGGAGCAAAGACACGCCGCAGGTTCTCGCGATGCTGCGCCGTCTTTACGGGAAATAAGCGGGGAACACAACTTCCGGGAAGGAACTCCTCCCCGTTCCGAGCGCTCCGGCGGCATTCGCCCGGAGCGTTTTTTCATCCGATCTCCAACTCCGGAAAAGGAAAATTAACGGAAAAAATTCTCCGCATCCCTTGCGATTTGCGTTTCGCGATGTATAATATGATCTTATGTCATTGTGAAATCGAAAGAAGGGAAACGATTATGACCGAATTTTTTGTCCTTGCCCAGGGAGCGGCCGCTCCTGCCGCAGCCCCCGCAGCGGCTCCGGCAACAACCGCCACAACCGCTCAGACCACAACCAAAACCGCTCAGATTCCGGAACAGGGAGGAGCCATGAGCGGATTGATGGGAATGCTTACGATGATCCTGATCATCGCCGCCATGTTCTATCTGATGTGGCGCGGACAGGCGAAGGAACGGAAAAAACGCGAAGCGATGCTCTCCTCCATCAAGAACGGAGACCGGGTGGTGACCATCGGCGGAATGTACGGAACCGTTGCCGAAGTGAAAAATGAAGGGTTCCTGATCAAAATTGCCGACAATGTGAAAATCGAAGTGACAAAGAACGCAATCGGATCCGTTGTCACAACCGGGGAAGCTGCGAACAAATGAATAAGAAACCGATCCTTCTCAGAAGTCTTTTCGCTCTTCTGATTCTGGCGGTGTTCCTGTTCTCCATGTTCCCGCTGGGTCAGACCGACTTTTACAAGAGCATGAAGACGATGTTCACCAACCCCGACGATCCGAAAATCGAAGAGGTGATCGCGCTGGCCAAGGCGAAACAGGTGGCGGACAAGAGCATGTATGCGTCGACGGCGATCGAAGAGGCCGCCCGGGAAAAAGGAGTGCTTCTGACGGAGTTCGTCAAACCGCGCATTGTCTCCAGCCAGAATCTGACAAACAATCGGGACGTGATTGCGCATGCGCGGAAACTTTCCGCGGGCTCCATCCGTCTTGGAATCGACCTCAACGGCGGAGCGGAGTTCCTGCTGGAACTGGAACCGAACGAAACAGGAGCGGATGCCGCAAAGAAACGCAAGGACGTGGAAGAGAATTTCGAACGCTACCGGGATGTGGCGATCGAAACACTGCGAACCCGTCTGGAAAGCGAGAATATTTTCGAAAGCGAAATTTCTCCTGCCGGCGGCAATCTGATCTCGCTTCGAGTTCCGATTGTTTCGAAGGAGGAGAAATCCCGTCTGGAACGTCTGATCAAGATGTCGGCGCGCCTGAGCTTTGCGCTGGTGCATCCGGAGAACGAGAAGCTGGTCCAGGCGTACCTGGCGGATCCGGAAAACTTCACCGTTCCGGAAGGCTACAAGATGATGGAAAACACGGAGACGACCCGTGGAGGGAAAGTGCGCCGCGCCATCTATTTTGTGGAACGTGAACCGCAGATGGACGGTAAAAACATCGCCGACGCCTTCCCGACCATGAGCCAGTTCGGCCAGCGGGAAATCATCCTGAACTTCAATTCGGACGGAGCGGTCCGCTTTGGCGAAATCACCAGCAAGAACATCGGCCGGCAGCTTGCGATTATTCTGGACAACATCCTCTATTCCGCGCCGAACATCAAGGATGCGATCACGGGCGGAACGGCGCAGATCACCGGAGACTTCTCGCGGGAAGATGCGGAAACCATCTCCAAAGCCCTTGTCAGCGGAAGTGTTCCGTTCAAGGTCAAGGTCCTGGCGCAGTATGACATTGACCCGACCATCGGAGCGGAAACGGTCCGGGATGGACTCTGGTCCGGTATTGCGGGCACGATTCTGGTGATGGTGTTCATGGCGGTCTACTATACGCGGGCCGGCATGATCGCGAACCTCTCGCTGATCGCCAACGCGCTTCTGATGCTGGGAGCGATTGCGGCATTCGACGTGACGCTGACCCTTCCGGGTATCGCGGGCATCATCCTGACCATCGGTATGGCGGTGGATGCGAACGTGCTGATCTATGAACGAATCCGGGAAGAGCTCGCGGCGGGCAAGACGATCCACAATGCGATCGATATCGGATTCGACAAGGCATTCGCCGCAATTTTCGACTCGAACATCACGACGCTGTTTGTGGCCCTGATTCTTCTGTGGCAGGGAACTGGAGCGATCAAGGGATTCGCGATGACGCTGGCGATCGGTATTTTCACCACGCTGTTCACAGCGGTCTTCCTGACCCGGCTGTTCTTTGATCTGATGACCCGCTTCACGACGGTCAAGAGTTTGAAGATGCTGCAGTTTGTGAAACCGGGAACGAACATCGACTTCTTCAAATATGCGAAGCCGGCGATGATCTTCTTCGGGATTCTGATCATCGCGAGTTTTGTGACGCTGGGAATCCGGGGACGCGATGCGCTCGGAATCGACTTCACCGGCGGTACGCAGATCGAGCTGGATTATCAGAAGATGATTCCGGCGGAACAGATTGAAAAGGTGCTGTCCAACGCGGGGTATCAGGTGAAGGTCAACTACAAGACCCCCGGGTCGATGGCGTCGGACAAGAAGAAGCTGGAAATCCTGCTGCGGGACAAACGCGGGGCTTCCGCGGAAAAGACCGAGACGGCAAATCATGACGAGATGACACAGGTCAGCAATCTGCTGAACAAGAGCTTCCCGGATGCGAAATACACGCCGGACCGTCAGTCGACACTGGGATCGCTGATCGGATGGACCTTCACGAAATCGGCGATTCTGTCGCTTTCGCTTGCGGTCATCGGCATGCTGCTGTATATGACGCTGCGGTTTGAATTCACGTATTCGATTGCGGCGAATATCGGAACGCTGAACGACGTGATTGTGTCGATGGGAATTTTCCTGATGTGCGGAGGCGAGCTGACACTGAATGTGGTGGCGGCGGGACTGACGCTGCTCGGATATTCGGTCAACGACACGATCGTGAACTTTGACCGAATCCGGGAGAATCTGGTTCTGATCAAAGGAAAGAGCTACCGGGAGATTGTGAACATCTCGATCAACCAGACACTGGCCCGAACGATTCTGACTTCGCTGACCGTGGTGCTGGTTCTGGTGATGCAGCTCTGCTTCGGAGGGGCCTCCATCCGCGACTTCGTGTTTGTGATGCTGGTCGGAGTGATTGTCGGAACGTTCTCGACGA
>ERZ824600.3957-NODE-3957-length-13542-cov-10.654186_pt1 | contig 13542 bp, 16 predicted proteins | sample MGYA00519933_ERZ824600 | MGnify/ENA primary metagenome ERZ824600 (study PRJEB31778, sample SAMEA3449178) | human gut metagenome | biome: human gut; feature: human-associated habitat; material: faeces | place: United Kingdom | collected 2010/2012 ... | reverse complement strand
ACATTGGTATTTCTTTTTTTATTTAATGTGTGACATATCTATTGTAAACTAATATTTATCGCATTTTCCTTAACTTTTGTTGTAGGTCAATTGAAAAAGTAAATTCTATTTGATTAAAGTACAGTATAAATAAGTGTTACATTATATCTTATTGTAAGATTAAATTATAGTGATATAATTAAAGAGTAGATGTTTCTTGGGAAAGAAGATTAATTATGGGTTTTAATGGTAAACATCTTTCTTTAGAAGATAGAAAAATTATTGAAGAAAACATCAACAAAGGATTAAGAAAATTTGAAACAGCAAAAGAACTCAATAAGAGTCAATCAACAATCGGAAAAGAAATAAAAAACAACAGAAAACATAGATATTCACAAACAGATGATGCTCCATGGAAATGTAAACATTATAAAGACTGTAAAGTTTGTATTGGAAGGTGTTCTGATTTTGAAGAAGTTCCATGCTTTAGAAGAGATAGATTTATTGGTGCATGTAATGGTTGCTCTGAAATAAAAAGTTGTAAAAAAACAAAATATTTTTATTATGCCAACATCGCACAGAAAAATTATGAATATTCTTTAAAAGATTCAAGACAAGGAGTTAATTTAAATACAACTGAACTTTTTGAATTAGCACATATAATATGCCCTTTAATCAAACAAGGACAGTCAATTTACACGATTTTACAAAATCATAAAGAAATTACACAATGTGAGAAAACAATTTATACATACATTGAAATGGGATTATTTAAAGACTGGGGTATCACTAACATTGACCTAAGAAGAGAAGTAGCAAGAAAAATCCCAAAGAAAAATAAGCTTAAGAAAAGATCTGAATCAGCAGATTATACTGGTAGAAAATATGATGATTATGTTGAATTTGTAAAGAATAATCCGACTTATGCAACAACAGAAATGGACACAGTTTATAATCATCAAGAAGGCCCATACATTCAAACATTCATATTTGAGAACACAAAACTCATGATAGGACGATTAAAACAGCATAAAACATCTGAAGAAATGTCTAATTCACTTAGTCATTTTCAAGAACTTCTTGGAGATGATATGTATCAAAAATTGTTTGGATTATTATTAACAGACAGAGGCTCTGAATTTGCAAAACCACAACTGTTTGAAGTAAACACAGAAACAGGCGAAATAAGAAGCAATATATTTTATTGTGATGCACAAATGCCAAGCCAGAAACCACATGTAGAAAACAATCATGAGTTCATAAGAGATATTATATTGAAGAAAAAATCTATGTCAAATTTGACACAGGACAAGCTTGACTTAATGTTCTCACACATAAATTCTGTACCAAGAAAATCTCTTGGTGGAAAAACACCATACGAAGCGTTTGAATTCTTCTATGGTAAAGATACTTTAGATAAATTAAATATACAAAAGATAAAAGAAGATGAGGTCACACTACAGCCTTATCTTCTTAACTTATAAAACTTACAAAAATTATGCCAAGAAACATCTGCACTAACTACATATTGCCGCTGTTGCGAACACAATTAAGTGAATAAAAATTAGTCTTACAGGTAAAAAAATTAATTTGAATTCACTCGCTTAAGTGCGTCTTTTTTTTCTTGTCTATATCCTCATTTTACACTAAAAATAAGCAAAAATCAATGTTTTAGCATTAAATTTTTGCTTATAAATAGCATTTACTCGGTAACTAGAATTTACTTTTTCCAAATAGAATTTACTTTTTCAATTGACCAATATTTCATATTAATTTTTACTTTTTAACTAATTAAAATATTAAAATAAACATCTTATAAAAAACATTCTTATTAATTTTATATCAGATTTAAAATATAATTATAAATTAATCCAAATTCATAATCCTTTTTAATTCATCCAAATGTTCTTCCATCACATCTCTAAATTCTATCTCAATTTTATCTTCATGTTTATTATAATATATTTGTAATAAATCTAGCTTTAATAAAAAATTATTGTAAAATTCGAATTCTATCTTATCTTCTTTAATTAATGTCTCCAATACACTTAAATATAAATCCATATCAATATCAGTTTTTTTATTTTTTCTCAATTCTACTCACCTCTTATTTTTGTTGTTTCGCCCATCACTTAATGTCATAATATCACAAAGTTAAGGGTAAAATCAATATAGATTTAGAAAAAGGTGGTAAAAATTATGGCTGTTAGGAAATTAAATAATAATTTAAATGTTATTGGTGAAAATTTAAGAAAGATTAGGATAGAAAAACATTTATCTCAAGCCAATTTAACAATGGAACTAAATTTATTAGGTATAAATCTTCACAAAAATGATATTTACATGATTGAAAATAATAAAAGAACTGTTAAAGATTATGAAGTTTGGGGCTTTATGAAAGTTTTAAGTATTTCTTATGATGACTTATTTATAGGAATTGAAGAAAAACTTGAGTAATAATAAACCTTCTTGAAAAGTATAAACTTTCAGGAAGGTTTTAAATAATTACAATATATTAAATCTTCATTTTGTATATTTTTTCTGGCAACCATTATGACCTATACTTATCTATTCTATTCTTATATATACTAATCTTATCTTATCTATACTGGGTTTCCATTTTGTGTTCCATTGGTATACCAAAATTTAAAGGCACTATTACATCTGTTAAATCTGTTGTTAATACTGACATACAGCCTTTTAAAATTTATTTTTTTGTTATTTTTTGACTGTCTTTTGGTATACCAATGGTTGTCATTTGATTGCAAATTGGTTGCATATTATTTTCAATTGTTTCCAATTGGTATACCATTGTTCGTCCTATGGTTAACAATTAGTATTCAATTAGTAACATTCGGTTACCAATTAATATACCAAAATTATTAATTTCTAGAAATGATATAAGATTTTGATTCAGAAACTGTAATTCTACTTTTCTCTTCTAAATACCTAGTAGGACTATATCGGTCACATCTTATTGTATTATTTACTAACCAATCTATTATTACAACAACACCACTTTCAAATATATGTATATATCCATTTTCCCTTAGTTTTTCTAAATCCTCATTTGAACAACCTGACCATCTTATTACCTTTTTTGGATTTGCTACAAATCCATCATTATCTGCTTTCATTTCTAAATGAAAGTATAAACATTGAGTGCTCAAAGGCATCTCTAAAAATTTATCTGTATCTATTAGTTAATTATTGAACATTCTCTTCTTTGACATATAAAATTTCTCCTTAAAATTTAAAATTTTTATAATTTATTTCTTCCTTATTAACAAAATTATAAATAAAAAGCAAAGTGCTATTATAACACAATGCTTTGGATTGTTTTTGGATAGACATTATTAAAATTTTTTCGTATTTATGCGTATTAGTTGTGATTTCACCAATACACCACTTTTTTGCAAATTTTAAAGATTTTTCAAAAAAATTTCATTTTTTTATATTTTTTTAGATTTTTTATAATTTTTGTAATTTTTTAAAATCCAGTCATATCAATGGTTTTACTTAATCAAAATCTGTCGTCACTACCTTAAACTCTATTTCTTCCATATGTGGGAACATTTCTTTTACTCTTTTAAATGTAAGCATTGCATGGGCAGGTTGCGGATTTTTTTCTGCTTTGCTCAATAGTTTTTGTGTGTAGCAGTTTTCAGCTGTTTTAAATATTAGGTATCTGTTACGTACATAAGTATAGTAAATTTGATATCCATTTTCTAGGTTTTTGTAAAATTCTTTAAATGTATATTTACCTTCCATATCTCTTCTCATTTCCTTTTTATTTAATCATTTTATTAAATTCTTCTTCTGTTAGAATTGTTATTCCAAGCTCTTTTGCTTTTTTTAACTTACTTCCTGCATCTTCCCCTGCTAAAACATAATCTGTTTTTTTAGAGACACTGCTTGAAGTTTTTCCACCAAACTTTTCTATTACCTCGCTTGCCTCTTCTCTAGAAAATTTTTCTAAGGCACCTGTCAAAACAAAAATTTTTCCATCAAACCTATTATCTGTGCCATGTTCCTGTTTCAGCTGCATATTTACTCTTGCTTGTTTTAGTCTATTTATTAAGTCTATACTTTGTTCTTGTTTAAAAAAATTATATATACTCTCTGCTGTTATTAACCCAACATCTTGTTTCTGTTTTAGTTCTTCTAGTTCAGCATCTATTAAATTATCCATTGTCGTATATTCTTTAGCCAAGCTTTTTGCAAGCTTTACTCCTACATGTCTAATACCTAAAGAAGTTATTACTCTATATAAATCTCTTGTTTTGCTTTCTTCTATTGAATCTATCAAATTTTGTGCAAATTTCTTTCCATCTTTTTTTAATGATTTCAAATCTTCTAACGTTAGTTTATATAAATCAGCAATATTTTCTATTAACTTTCTACTTATTAATTCATCTATTACCGCATCTCCTAAACCTTTTATATCCATTGCATCTTTTGATACAAAATGTAATATTCCTCTGTACAATTTTGCAGGGCATTCAACACCTATACAACGTATAACTGCTTCTCCTTCTTCTCTTACAGCATTTGCACCACATACAGGGCAAGTCTTAGGCATTTTAAATTGTTTTTCTTCTCCTGTTCTTCTACTTTTTACCACTTCTACAATTTCTGGTATAACATCCCCTGCTTTTTGAATTATTACAGTATCTCCTATTCTTATATCTTTCTCTTTTATAAAGTCCTCGTTGTGTAATGTAGTTTTAGAAATATTTGAGCCAGCTACATTTACTGTGTCTAAAATTGCCATTGGCGTTATTGCACCTGTTCTGCCAACTTGGCATATTATATCTTTAACTCTTGTTTCTTTTTTTTCTGGCGGATATTTATACGCTACTGCCCACTTTGGTGTTTTATATGTTGTTCCTATTTTTTCCCTTAATTCTAAATTATTTACTTTAACAACTGCTCCATCTATTCCAAAGGTCAAACTTTCTCTGTCCTTACCTATTTTTTCTATAGCCTTAATTACTTCATTTATATTTTTGCATAATATTTTTACAGGATTTACATTAAATCCTATTTTTTCAAGATATTCTAGTCCTTGATAATGTGTAGTTATAGTTTTATCTTCCGTCTCTTGAATGTTAAAAATATATATATCTAAAGGTCTTTGTGCAGTTATTTTGCTATCCAACTGTCTAAGTGAACCAGCAGCCGCATTTCTTGCATTTGCAAATCTTTCTTCCTCGTCTGCCATTCTTGCTTCATTTAGCTCATCAAATTCCTTTTTTCCTATAAAAATTTCTCCACGCACAATTATATTTATAGGTTCTTTTAGTTTATGTGGTATACTTCTTACTGTTTTCAAATTATCTGTAACATCCTCGCCTACAAGACCATTTCCTCTTGTCGCTCCTTGTACAAAAATTCCATTTTTATATTCTAGTGCAGTAGATAATCCATCAATTTTTGTTTCTACAACATATTCCAATGGTAAATTATATTCTTCTGCCAACTTTTGCATTCTTGTATCAAATTCTCTGACTTCTTCAAAAGAAAAAACATCTTGTAAACTTTGAAGTGGAACTTTATGTGTTACTTTTTTAAACCCTTTTTTTATAGGACTTGTCCCAACTTTTTGCGTTGGAGAATCAGCAGTTATAAGCTGTGGATATTCCGCTTCAATTTGTTTTAATTCTTTCATTAATGTATCAAAATCAAAATCGCTTATAACCTGTTCATCTTCGTAATATTTTATAGTATAATATTCAATTTTAGGCTTTAATTCATTAATCCTTTCTTTTGCTTCTTGTAATGTCATTTCAATAAATCCTTTCCATTTTTAATATAGTCCCAACCTGAAAAGATTGTAGCTATAACACATATAATCATCATTAATGTTACTATTAAATTTATTGCGAAATTGTATCCTGTTAAAGAATTCGTAAATATTGCTCCAAATGGATTAGTATCAATAAATGCCAATATAATTGCAATCATTTGTGTAACCGTTTTTAATTTTCCCCATATACTTGCTGCAACAACTTCCCCCTTTTTTTCTACCGCAATCAATCTATATCCAGATACTATAAATTCTCTCATTATTATTATTGCTGGTATCCAAGAAGGTATTTTAGAATGTTCAACTAATATTATCATTGAAACAATTACCAATATTTTGTCTGCTATTGGGTCTAAAAATTTTCCAAATGTTGTTATTTGGTTTGTTGATCGTGCTATGTAACCATCTAATTTATCTGTAATAGATGCTATGATAAAAATTATATCTATTATGAACATATTAATAGGTATTCCTAATATTGTTCCTTGCATATTTATAAGTGAAATTATTAATATTACAAATACCAAAATAACTCTAAATACTGTTAACTTATTGGGTAAATTCATCTATATCTCTCCTCTTTGTTTTTTTCTATTATATATAAATTCTAAAAAAAAATAAATAGTATTTACGATTTTTTTATAACATTTTTATTTTTACTATTTCTATAATATCCAAGATGTATTCACTTATTACAGGAAGATTTAGAGCAACTATTTTTTGTAAGACTACTAATAATATAGCTGTTAATATAGTAAAACCTATTCCTGTACCAATGCCTTTGATAATTCCAGACCAAAAATTTCTAAAGAAAAACTTTTTCCTGTTACCTAAAAGTTCTATTAATTCTAATATATTATTTTGAGATAATGTATAATTTATTTTATCTAATCTTTTTATTAATTCCTTTTCCTCTTTTTTCTTTTCAAACATAAAATCCACCCATTATTAGAGTGGATTTTTTTTGCTTTTTTATTCAATTTTACTAATTAAATTTATTCTTTATTATTTTTTACTAATAAATCTAATTTTTTTATTAGTTCTTGTAATTTTTTCATATCTTTTCCAATCATTTCCCAATCATTACTATTATTAGATTTTTCTAAATTTTCATTTGCCTTTATTATTGCTTTTATTGTTTCTTCTATAGTTTCTGTACTTTCTATTTCTATGTCAAAAGCTGATTGAGATAACAAATTATTTATTGCCTCTTCTATATTATTTCCTATAGCAAATTTATTTCCTGATGCAACAACTACTTTTTTTAATAATGGTAAAGAATTGTCTTCATTGGTATATTGCTGATAAATTGATTGCACATATAATAATGTATTTTCAATTGGAACAACTATAGTATTTTTTGTTATTTTTGTCCCTGTAACCTTAAGTTTTTCTATTTCTCTATATATGTTTTCATCTTGTTCTGTTAATGAATTTAATTGCATTGTTCCTATTGCATTACTATCTGAGGCATATTTGTATATCGTTAATTTTGGTGTTCCATTTTCATATGTTCCTACTGTATATGATATTATATTCTGTTTTTTATATGGTGTATATGGAATTACTAAACCTAGCTGTGCATTTTTCGAATCAATAGTTTTTACCATTGTATAATATGGCTCTATTTCCGTTCCCGTCTTTGAAGTTGTCTTTCCTGTAACATTTGTTGCTATTTCCCATATATCATCTCCTCTATATAAAACATCAGGCTGTATATTATGATATCTCTTGATTATATTTGCTTGAATTTTATACAAAAATTTTGGATATATAAATTGATTTTTTATATCTTCTTCAATTTGTTCATCTTTGTCTACAAATAAACTTGGATATATATTTCTATATGACATTATTATAGGATCTGCTCTATCTGTAATATAAAACTTTGTTGTTCCATCATATGCATCTATTAAAACCTTAACAGAATTTCTTATATAATTTATATCTAGCTTTGTTAATAAATCTGTTTGAATTGTAGACATTTGAGAATATGGATATTCACTAGAAGTAGTATATGCATCTATTACCCAAACCAATTTTCCTTCTTTATTTACTACCAAATATGGTTCTTCGTCATATAATAAGTATGGCATTAACGTTTTAGCTCTTTTTATAACATTTCTGTTTGTTAATATTTTGCTCTCTTTTGTTGTATTTGTTGAAAGAGCTAATCCAATATTTCCCTCTTTTATTCCTAATATAAATCTATCAATAAAATTAAGTTGAAGTCCTGCATTTCCATCGTAAGTTTTTTTTGCATTTTCAGCCGTATTAGAATTTAACTTTGGATAATCAAATTCTTCTCCATTTTTATTGTTCGTTACTACTGGTTCATTTGTCTGTAATCCGTAGTAAATTCTTGGTTCTGTTATCTTTATTACTTCATTGCTTTCAAAATCTTTTTGAAGATTTATTATTTCCCCTTCTTCATTGATTTTATTAGCTGCTGTAACTATTATCCCATATCCATGTGTATACTCATACATTTTATCGTTGTATGTACCAATGTTTTCTGATATTTCTCTAGGTGTTATATATGCTAATGATAATTTACCATTTAAATTAACTTTTGCAATATTACTGTTCCTATATGAATAATATCCTTTTGCTGTTTGTAACATATTTAAGTTCTTTAATACATTTTCCTTACTTGTTATTGTAATATTATTAATTACTTCTTGATTTTCTTCTTTTATTTTTGCACTTAATGTTTCATTATTAGCTATTGTTTTTTCTTCTATTTCTATGCCATAAGCCTTTTTGGTAAATTCTATATTCTTACTTATATAGTATTTTTCTTTGTCTAGCTCATTTGATTTTACAAGAAAAGTTTGGGTTATTATTAATACTATTAGTAATCCTATTAAATATACTGGAACTGCTGTTATACTTTTTATTACATTTTTAACTTTTCCCTTTTTGAAGAATATAACTGCCAAAATTATTGAAATTACCATTACTACTGTTAATACTTTGTATCCCCAAAGTTTTATTGTTACATCTGTAAAACCAGATCCATATATTGAATATGCTGTTTCTCCTTTTAATGTTAAAAATTTATTTGTTCCCATATCTTGTATTCCTACATATGTTAGGATTGATAATAATATAACTATTACAATAGTATGAAAAACCAATTGTTTTGTAAAATGGTTATTCTTCAATATTTCTCTATTTATTCCATCAAAAAACTTATTAAATGAAATTATGTAATACAATATGGTATATATTGTTAACCCTACTATGAGAAGCATTATATATATAAGCATAAATTCTATAAATGGTTTTTTAAACATGAAGTAACTGATATCATATCCAAATATTGGGTCCTCAATTTCAAAAGAAGCACTATTAAAACATAGCATTATTTTTTTTAGCATTATATTTGTTGTAAAAGTACTTATTATTATTGAGCTTATAACTGCAATGGATTTATTTATTAACTTCGGCATTGGCTTTTTATCATCATCAAAAAAAGCTTTTAATCCTTTTTTTATTTTTAAATTTGTAAAATATATTAATAGAAATAATATTATAAAGTTTGCACTAAAGGCTATAGCCGTATATTTTATATTTTTCCAAAATATTTCTACATATTCTTCCCCTATTTCTAGTACTTCCAGATATTTACCTCTAAATAATACATAGCCAATTAAAATTGCCAATAGTATAAATGCTAGTACAATTATAATTCTTTTATTATCCTTTTTGGTTGTTATTTTTGTCATTTTAATCTCATTCCTTTCTAAGCTTATCTTCTATTGCTTATTTGGCTATATTAATGCATTTACAAAATCGTTGCTGTTAAATATTTCCATATCATCTATTTGCTCGCCAATTCCAATAAATTTTACCGGCACCTTGTTTTCAGCAACAATTCCTATAACCACTCCGCCTTTAGCTGTTCCATCTAATTTCGTAAGTACTAGTCCTGTTATATTTACTGTCTCTTTAAATGCTGTTACTTGTGATATTGCATTTTGCCCTGTTGTAGCATCTAAAACCATTAAAACTTCCTTAGAAGCTTCTGGTAATTCCTTGTCTATTACTTTTTTTATTTTTACAAGCTCGTCCATTAAATATTTCTTGTTGTGCAATCTTCCTGCTGTATCACATATTAAGACATCTGCTTGTTTCTCTTTTGCTATCTTTACAGCATCGTAAACAACTGCTGCTGGATCTGTTCCCTCTTCTCTTTTTACTATGTCACATCCTGCTCTATTAGCCCATATTTCAAGTTGCTCTACTGCTGCTGCTCTAAAGGTATCTGCTGCTGCAACAACTACCTTTTTGCCATCCTGCTTTAGTCTGTTAGCTATTTTCCCTATAGAAGTAGTTTTGCCAACACCATTTACGCCTACTACTAATATCACAGATGGAGTTGTTTCTAACTTTAAAGTATTGTCCACTTCTTCTAATACATTTTTAATTTCATCTCTTAGAGCTTGCTTTACAGCTTGCTCGTCTTCTATCTTTTCTTTTTTTATTTTATTTCTCAAATTTGTTATAATTTTGTTAGAAGTTTCTACTCCAACATCAGACATTATCAATGCCTCTTCTAATTCATCTAAAAGTTCCTCATCTACTTTTCTAAAATTGCTAAATACATTATTTAGTTTTTCATCAAATGAACTTTTAGTTTTACTTAACCCTTGTTTTAATTTATCAAAAAAACCCATATTTCCTCCATAATTTCATATTATTTTATCAATAGTTAGTATAGCACATTTCCTATGATATATCAATAACAAAGCTCAAACAATTAAAGGACCTTTTTAATATAAAAAAAGATTTTGACAATAGAATTATAAAAATAATATAAATCCCATAAACACCACCTCTTGTACAGGTATAGGACAAGTATGTTCATCGGTATATAGAAGTAACATCAAAAAAAAATCAATCTTTTTAGATTGATTTAATCATTAGCGTTACATTTGTGCAACGATTTTACTTAATGGAGCGAATCACATACAACTTACTAACTAAGTTCTCTTTCTAAAAACATTATATACAAAATTCACGTATTCGATATAATTTTTAATTTTTTGACAATTACATCAATTTATGGTATAATTAAATTGTATTAAGTAGTAATTTTATTTAAGGAGGAATTATATTATGAAGGGTTTTATGAATGCAAATTATGCTAGTAAAAGTAAATTAGATGAATTAACAGGAATGGAGGTAAGTTATCCTGTTGATCCTAGAGAAGAAAATGCAATGATGGAAAGAGCAGGATTTACAATCGATAGAGAAAATGCGATTTATGTAAGGGAAGGATTTGGAGCATTTTTTATAGTAATGTTAATGAAAAGATACAAAGTATCGATGATTTAAGAAGTTATACAGACAAACTTTTGAGAACAAATCCGTATTCTGAAATTGTTAGACTTATTGATGAAGAAGGATATGAATTTGTCTTAGGCCCTGGATCACCTGATGGTTTAGGACTTCCTGGATTATATTGTAAAAATTATAAAGAAATTATTGAAAAAGAAAAGGCGGCTAAGAATGCAGCTAAAAAAGAACAAGGTGAAAGATAAATAAATAAAATAATAACATCTAAATTTTGTACTGAACCCAAAAAATTGGACATTTTTTGATTAGGTATTAGGCAGCTTGGGAATGAACTCTGTATTGTATAGGGCTCATTCCTTTTAATTTACCCTTTATCCTTTTATTATTATAATAATCTATATATTCTATTATATCTTTTTCTAAATGATATTTTGTGGCAAATTGTTTTACTTGTTTGAAATAATTTCCTTTTACATCTAATATTAAAATACCTAATTTTTTAGTGGGGTGTAAGTAATTATACTTGATTAATTGTTCTGTAAAAGGGTACATTGCAGAACTTGTTTTACCAGTACCTATAGTGCCAGTTATTAAAAAGTTTTGATATAATCCTGATTCTGGTAAATATATTTTTGAGTTATTAGAAACATTGTAACCTATTAATAATTGTAAATTTGTTTTTGATAGTTGAGTTGTATTATTAATTCCCGTAGCTGGTTTGACATGTGTAATATTTTTTTCGAAAATATGAAATCTTAAAATTATTGAATTAATTATAATAAAATTTGAAAACATATTGAAAAAAATAAAACTAATTTTTATAAATTTCCAAATTAAAGGATTATCGTAACAAATGTCTGAGAGATTTAAGCCAAAGGAAATAATAACTTCTGTTGCTTGGTATAAAGGTTGAAAAAAATGATAAGAAATAAAAGATGTTAATACCAAAAAAATAAGTGTAAAAATAAAACGCTTAATAATTATCACTCCTGTTATTCAGTTTTTTGTTTGATTTTTAACTTTGAACCTTGTAAATTATGAAATAATTTTATATCAAAAAAAGTATAGATTGAATATAAAGTAATAAAAAAACTAATAATATAAATAATAAAAAAAATATTAAATAATGTATTTAATGCCATATTTTATATGACCACCGCTCTTTCGATAAACATAATACAACAATTTTTTAAATTTGTCTATACTTTTTTTAAAATTTGTGATAAAATATTTATGCATAATATTTTTATAATTTTATGGGATGCTATTTGCTATAAAAGTAAGGTTTATAGGTTTGCCTGTTAAAAGACCTAAAAATATATATAAGGAATGAATGTAAAATGAAATTTAAAAAAGACACTAAAATTGGAGAAATATTACAAGTTGCTCCAGAAAAAGCAGAAATCCTAATAGAATGTGGTATGCATTGCATAGGTTGTCCAGCTTCTCAAATGGAAACATTACAAGAAGCATGTGAAGTTCATGGGATAGATGTAGAAGAAGTTATTGAAAAATTAAATGCATAAAAAACAATTTTATGTAAAAAAATAAAAAAAATTTGAAAAATGTATTGACAACAGAGGAAAAATAGTGTAATATAAATAGGCGTTGTGCAATACATTGCATATGGGCTATTAGCTCAGGTGGTAGAGCACTTGACTTTTAATCAAGTTGTCCCGCGTTCGAGTCGCGGATAGCTCACCAAAGATTAAAAAGAATTCTAATGTGAAATATAATTAGAATTCTCTCATTTATATGGCCCCGTGGTCAAGCGGTTAAGACACCGCCCTTTCACGGCGGAGTCATGGGTTCGATTCCCGTCGGGGTCACCATTGCCACTTTAGCTCAGCTGGCCAGAGCACCGCACTTGTAATGCGGGGGTCCCCAGTTCGAATCTGGGAAGTGGCTCCAATAAAGGTCAATAGTTTTGAGATAACTCTTAATTATTGGCTTTTTTAATTTAGTTTAGGAGGAATAAATGGTAATATTAATAATAATTATAACTCGGCTTATACGTATGTATGAAGTCCGTGTTGCGTTGTTACAATATTTTCAGAAACTTAAAAAAGGAGCTTGCAAATGAAACAAATAAAAAAATTGCTCATCTCATTGGTTGCGGCGTGTCTGCTGTTCTCCACAGCCGGGTGCATAGTTCGTGTTAACACCGAAAAGAACAGAAATTTGACGGTTGCTCTCATAGACAAAGAATACGAAGTCAAAAAAGGCGACTATCTTGATATGTTCAACTATTACGTTGCGCTTTATGCGGAATACGGTATTGATCTTACAAATTCCAAAAATTCAAAAATGCTTGATGAAGTAAGACAAAACTGCATAACTGCGCTTGTCAACAATAAAATATGTGAAATAGAAATGGACAAGATCGATTTTCAGCTGAACGATGAAGATCGCGAGAGCGCAAGAAAGGATTTTGAAGAGGCTATACAAAA
>ERZ824600.3955-NODE-3955-length-13548-cov-4.087823_pt1 | contig 13548 bp, 14 predicted proteins | sample MGYA00519933_ERZ824600 | MGnify/ENA primary metagenome ERZ824600 (study PRJEB31778, sample SAMEA3449178) | human gut metagenome | biome: human gut; feature: human-associated habitat; material: faeces | place: United Kingdom | collected 2010/2012 ... | reverse complement strand
CTCAGAATCAACATCTGACAGTGTACGTTTTGGAGCAGCTTTGCGCAAATCATCCATATCTGTCATTAAGTCTACTTCCTGACCGTCTTTTTTCGCTACTGTTATGTCTAAACCAATACTTTGTAATTCTCTTACAAGTACTTTGAATGATTCAGGAATACCCGGTCTTGGGATATTATCACCTTTAACGATTGCTTCGTATGCTCTATTACGTCCGTTAACATCATCTGATTTGATTGTTAACATTTCTTGAAGAGTATATGCAGCACCGTAAGCTTCCAATGCCCAAACTTCCATTTCTCCGAATCTTTGGCCGCCGAATTGAGCTTTACCACCCAATGGTTGTTGAGTAACCAGTGAGTATGGACCGGTACTTCTTGCGTGAATCTTATCATCTACCAAGTGAACAAGTTTCAAGAAGTAAGTTAAACCAACAGCAACCGGTCTATCAAACGGTTCACCTGTTCTACCGTCAATAAGTAATACCTTACCGTCTTCTCCAACCCAGTCACAGCCTGATTCTTTTATACCTCTTAAAAGTTCAGCTTTTGTAGCGATTTCTGATTGGTTTTCACCGTACATTTCATCGAATGACGGAGCTTCGTAATGATCACCTGTCAAGTATGCAGCCAAGCCTAACAATAATTCGTAAGTTTGACCAACGTTCATACGAGAAGGTACACCAAGAGGGTTCAATACGATATCTACAGGAGTACCATCTGGTAAGAATGGCATATCTTCTTTTGGAAGAATTCTTGATACAATACCTTTGTTACCGTGACGTCCTGAAAGTTTATCACCAACAGAAACTTTACGTTTTTGTGCGATGTAAACTCTGATTACTGTATTTGCACCTGGTGGAAGTTCATCACCTTTTTCTCTGTCGAATACTTTTACGTCAAGTACTCTACCACCTTCTCCGTGAGGTACACGAAGTGAATTGTCTTTTACATCTCTTGCTTTTTCTGCAAAGATTGCTCTTAACAATTTTTCTTCCGGCGGATGTTCAGATTCACCTTTTGGTGTAACTTTACCAACTAATATATCATCAGCGTAAACTCTGGCACCAATACGAACAATACCACGTTCATCCAAATGTCTTAATGCATCTTCTGATACGTTTGGAATTTCGCGAGTAATTTCTTCAGGTCCAAGTTTTGTTTGACGAGCCTCGATTTCTAATTTTTCAATGTGAAGTGATGTAAATACATCATCATGTACACAACGTTCAGATAACAGGATAGCATCCTCGAAGTTATAACCTTCCCAAGGCATATAAGCAACAAGGATATTTTTACCTAATGATAATTCACCGCCGCAAGTTGAAGCACCATCAGCGATTACATCACCTGCTTTAACCTTATCACCTTCATGAACAATTGGTTTTTGGTTAATACAAGTATCCTGGTTAGAACGAACATATTTCATTAATGTATAAATATGCGGTTTACCTTGAACGTCTCTGATTACAATTTCTTCACCAACAACTCTTTCAACTGTACCGTCAACATCAGCAACGATAACCATACCTGAGTCTTTAGCTACACGAGATTCAAGACCTGTACCAACTCTTGGTCTTTGAGTAATCAAAAGAGGTACTGCCTGACGCTGCATGTTAGAACCCATCAATGCACGGTTAGCATCATCATGTTCTATGAACGGAATCATTGAAGTTGCAACTGAAATGATTTGGATAGGGCATACACCAACAAAGTCAACCTTAGAAGCTTCAGTCATAATAAATTCTGAACGGTATCTTGCAGGAACCATGTTTTCTACAAATCTTCTATCCTTAGTTAACTTAACGTCAGCCGGAGCACAACGATAATTTTCATCAGCGTCTGCTGTCATATATACTACTTCATCAGTCACAACGCCATCTTTAACAACGAAGAACGGAGATTCAACAAATCCGTAGTCGTTAACTTTAGCGTGTGTTGCCAATGAACCTATCAAACCAGCGTTAGGTCCTTCCGGAGTTTCAATCGGACAAATACGTCCGTAGTGAGAAGGGTGAATATCACGAACAGCAAATCCTGCTCTTTCTCTTTGTAAACCGCCAGGTCCTAAAGCTGAAATACGACGTTTGTGAGTCAATTCAGCAAGCGGGTTTGTTTGATCCATGAACTGTGATAACTGAGAACTTCCGAAGAATTCTTTTAATGAAGCAACTAATGGTTTAGTGTTCAACAGGTTCAACGGAGTTAATGTTTCAGAATCTTGAAGAGTCATTCTTTCTTTAACAATTCTTTCGATTCTTGATAAACCTACTCTGAATTGGTTTTGAAGAAGTTCACCAACTGAACGGATTCTTCTGTTTCCTAAGTGGTCGATATCATCCAATTGACCTTCATCGTAAGTTAAGTTGATTAAGTATTCAATTGTAGAAACGATATCTTCTACAGTTAATGTTCTCTGGTTCTTTGGAATATTTAAGTTTAATTTTTTGTTTAATTTATAACGACCTACACGACCGATATCATATTTCTTTTCATCAAAGAATCTTGATTCTAAGATTTGACGTCCACCTTGAGGAGAAGCAGGATCTCCAGGTCTTAATTTTTTGTATAATTCAACTAATGCTTCATCAGTAGTTTCTGTAGTATCTTTTTCCAAAGTTTTCTTCAAGAATTCAAAGTGAGTGAATTTTGATTCCATTTCAGAAACAGTAATACCCATAGCTTTCAATAAAGTTGTAGCTAAGATTTTTCTATTTTTATCAATTTTAACGTGGATAACATCGTTAGAATCAGTTTCAATTTTCAACCATGCACCTCGGTTAGGAATCATTGTTGCGTTATACAAACGTTTTCCTGTTGGTGATGGATCACACTTGAAGTAAACACCAGGAGAACGAACGATTTGTGATACGATAACACGTTCTGCACCGTTTACAATGAAAGTACCTTTATCAGTCATTGTAGGGATATCACCGATATAAACTTCTTGTTCTTTAATTTCACCGCTATCACGGTTTACAAGTCTTATCATAACGCGCAATTGTTTTGCATAAGTTGCGTCATGGATTCTAGCTTCTTCTACAGTATACTTTGCATTATCGAAAGTATAATTTGGTAAGAAGTGTAATTCTAATCTTCCTGTATAGTCTTTAATTGGAGAGAATGAAAGCAATTCTTCTTTCAAACCTTCTTTCAAAAACCATTCGAAAGATTTTTTTTGCACTTCAATAAGGTCCGGTAAATCAGCCAAACGAGTATGTGGGATACCCATTGGCGTTACTCTTTTTGCATATTTTGTCTCAGACATCAATTCACCTCATTTTAAAATGGTGTACGTACTATAAAAACTTTTTATTTTCTAACTTAAGGCTGTAAACCCTCTATCGATTTTGACAGAATAAACTTTTTTCATAAATGTCATTCTGAACTTGTTTCAGAATCTTATTTAACACAGATCCTGAAATAAATTCAGGATGACACCTGCATAAAGTTATATTCAACTGTCAAAATTTCGATAAATAACTGCATGTTTTAGGGATTTGTGAAAGTTGGTGAAACTTGCTTATAATCAAACTTCCAAGATTTAGGCACAGTTCGCCCAACTTTACTTTTGCATGTTACTCCATCATATTACATCAATATTAGTAGTCAAGTTAAATTGGTGTGATTTTTGGAAAAAATTTTTATTTTTCTTAACAAAAATTTACAGGGGTAAATCAAAGGGACTGAACATTTGACTATAAAAGGATTTTAGCGTCAAGTATCCTCAAGAGTTAAGCCTAAACATTGCACAAATAAAGACTTTCGACAATATCGCCAAAAGCCTTGTATAACAAAATATTCACCAATATCGGCAAAATAAAGAAAAATTGTTTCCTCCCCAGAATTGGAATTAAATGGTTTCACCAAAACTTTTAGTTAAACATTAGTATTAAGAAAATTTTGTTCATGTTTTTCACATTTTAACAACTGCTGAATTGCTCTAGCGGCAAAACCAATAGTCGCACCCATAAATCCAAGAAAACCTAAGTCCCCTCTACTATATCCTTTACGTAAAAAACCAACAAGTACTCCGAGTCCTGCTCCAATAGTTGACGGCATTATATAAGATTTATTAATTTGATTATATTCTGCTCTTTTATCTAAAAATTCTTTAATTTCTTCAGGTGTAGATTTAACTTCACGCATTACACCTGCATTATCTCTTAATGCAATCGTTTGAACTCCATTTTGAGCAACTCCTACTACCGGTTGAAACATATTTATTTTCTCCTTTTATTTTTACCTACATACTTATAAAAATCACCGGTATAAAATTATTGCTCCTCACCCATCCCATCATATCATATCATATCATATAGGGCAGTATAAAAGGGTTTGAGGCATTTTTAAATTCATATTTACATTTCGTTACAATTCCCATCGATTTGTTATCCTTAATATTATTATGATATGATTTATGCAAATATTGGAGTAATTTATGTCAAGACTAACTGAAAGAATAGAAAATTTTAACAACGCATTTAATTTATATTCAAATATGCAAAAAAATTACATTACAGATAAAAAAAACGATAGCAACAGACTTGCTCTTACCCAAAGTTTTGAAATAATTTTCGAGCTAGGTTGGAAAATTTTAAAAGATTATTTGTACACAAAAGATGTTGAAGTATTTACTCCGAGAGATGCGATAAAATCCGCATTCCAGGCTAATATTTTACCATCAGCACAAATTTGGATTGATATGGCTAAAGACAGAAATGCCAGCTCTCATGAATATAATATGGATAAAATTGATTTAATACTTGAAAGAATAAGCACGGTATATTTTGAAGAATTATGCAGATTTCATGGAGATTTAAAAAATATTAATGAATAATTTTGGATTACCTGACAGAACTATCAATGAATTACTAGAATATTTCTCACACAAAACCGATATTGAAAAAGTTATCATATTTGGTTCAAGAGCCAAAGGTACATATAAAACCGGCTCTGATATTGATTTTGCGATAATAACAGATAATCACAATGACTTTCATAGAATTTCAGATGAATTAGAAGAACTGCCAACTCCATACAGATTTGATATTATTGACTACAAATCACTAACTCACAAAAAAATGAAAGAAAGCATTGATAAATTCGGACAAATATTTTATAAAAAATAATTATAAAAGGTTTTGGCAAAATCGCCAAAACCTTTTACTAATAAAATATTTAAATTATGCAGCACTATCAAAATTCACACCTCTGCCACCATTTTTATAATATTCAAGAACCTGTTCTCGTGGTGGTAAACTTTCATAATACTTTTGATAATTATTATTATTTTTATCTACCATAATCCCAGCTATTCCATCCAACGCATTAGGTCCGGCTTTTGGATTTATTGTATGATGCATAAATCCCATTGGATTTAAAAACGGATTTGTTAAAAGCATATGATTCATAAAATCTGTTTGCTTTTTACGTGAAGCAGTTGCTGCCTTATAAGCAATAAGCCCGGTAACCCCAACTCCGGCAAAAATACCTGCTGTACTTAACGGGTTTTTCTTTACAAAATTGACAGTACTCTTAACAAAATTGCTTGACACAGCGCCACTAAAAACTTTTCCAATACTCATAATTTTTTCCTTTCTTATTTCAGTTCCCCTTACACAGATAGAAAAAATTATTAAAAAAATTTATTGCTACTCACCCATCCCATCATATCATATCATATCATATAGGGCAGTATAAAAGGGTTTGAGGCATTTTTAAATTCATGTTTACATTTCGTTACAATTAGATTTTCACGCATCTTTGTGTAACATAAAAATATGTTTTATTTTGATGAAATTAATGGAAAACAAATACTAAAGTCTGATATACTAAAAGATGCAAATGCGTTTTTCACCACCCGTGATATCTGCATTTGTGATAAAGGAAATCCCACTACAAATTCAAACCTTCCGCAATCTGGAAAGGAAGATATCAAAAATAATAAAAAAATCATTGCAGATTATTTAAAAATTAGCGAAAAAAATCTTTTATCTCCTGTACAGACTCATAGTGCAAACATAGACATCGCAATAGATTCAAAGTATAACTATCCAGATACTGATGCTTTAATTTTAACAGATAAAAATCTTGGAATTTTCTTAAATTTTGCAGACTGTACACCAATAATTCTATATGATGAAAAACAAAATATAGGGGCAATAGCTCATGCCGGCTGGCGAGGAACAGCACAAAAAATTGCGCCTTTGACAATTGAAAAAATGATAAAAGATTTTGGTTCAAAACCTAAAAATATAGTTGCAGTTATCGGACCTGCCATCGGATTTTGCTGCTACGATGTCGGACAGGAAGTTTACGAAAAACTATCAAAAACTGTGAGGAATTTTAACAACCTTTTTGAAATTCGTGAAGGCAAAATTTTTGTTGACCTAAAAAACATAAATAAATGCCAGCTTGAAGAAATTGGAGTAGAAAAAATAGATGTTTGTCCATATTGTACGGTTCACAACAATGATTTATTTTACTCCTACAGAAACGAAAATGCTACAACGAAACGTCACAGTGCTATTCTTAAACTGAAAGATTAATCAATTTCTTTAAAAATAATAATTAAGGGTAATGTTTTACCTGAATTGATATATAAAAATAATCATATGAACTTATGGTACTTAACATTACATAAACCTCCATTTACACCACCGGCAAGCTATTTCCCAATAGCCTGGACTATTCTCTATATTTTCATGACAATTGCATTTTTAATTGTTCTTGTAAAACCAAAAAGCAAAGAAAAATACTTTGCAATAAATCTGTTTCTTGTGCAATTAATTTTAAATTTCATGTGGAGTTATGTATTTTTTGACCTGCAATCTATTTCATATGCATTGGTTGACGTACTTTTACTACTGTTCTTTTTAATTTTAACAATTATTTATTTCTTCAAAATTTCAAAATCTGCAGGTTTTTTATTAATTCCATACCTGTTACAGGTAATTTTTGCAGTATACTTAACCATTGGCCTTGCAGTATTAAACTAGACATTAAGATTTGTAAAAAATATTACAGATGTAGCAATTTAATTTTTTACAAGTATTATTAAGCTTAGGAAAAATGTGAAAAGGAAGAAATATGAAAAAAATTTTATTAACGACTTTATTGATTTTACTTACAGGCTTACCAAATGCAGCTTTAGCAAATTATGGAACTGCAAGATTTGGCGCTAATGCAGCTTTTACTCCGCGCAACAGAGCAATAGCAGGTTATCGCAACAGACAAATCCAAATGCAAAAAGCATATACAAAAGCTTTGAGTAACTACGGAAACCGTAATTATTATTTCCACACAGGAAATTGCGGCTCTTCAGCTGCAAATTCAGCAGCATATAACACAGTTGCTGCCGACACTGTTGCTACAGAACCATCCAGATTTAGTCGAGATTATACCCCGAGAACGACAAAACGCTACACTAAAAACGGTCTTACTTATTACAACTAAATCAAAAAATATAAAATAACATAAATATAATACGGTAAAAGAACTATTAATTGAAATAGTTCTTTTTGCTGTTAAATTTATATCACTTGTTGAATAATACCACCCAAAGATAAACAGATTATTAAGAAAAACATTAAAACCTTTTAAGATACCTCTGTTATAAATTGCAAAGAAGAGGGATTTACATGAAAAATATTATACTGGTATTATTAACAGCATACATTTTGATATGCACACCTGCACAAGCAACTACGACTGTTCGCTATAACAATACAGGTTCACCCGTCTCTGTAACAAATGGCTACGGATTAAAAACATCAATAAATAATTTCAGATACAGTTCACCATACAAACAATATCCCGTCAGATACCCGCGTCCTTATTATAATAGACCATACCATCATAATTACTATCATCGGCCTGCTTATGTCTATCCACATAACAACTATTATCGCCCTCATTATGGATACAACCCGTATCCGTACATGCACTCATATATACCGCCATATAATCCTTATTACTACTACCCCGGCAAGCTTGAAAGAACTTTATACAGAAAAGCTCTTGCAAGATATAATGCTGATATGCTATCATATCAGAGACACAAAACCCAACCGCTATCAAGATTCAACAAGAATTTTAGAATCTCACCGCCAAGACAAACCGCGTACTGCAATGGCATAAGATATTATGGGGGATCGCATAGCTGCTGGTAAAAAGGTGAAAGGGGTTCTATATGAAAAAAATACTATTATCTTTTATTATTACTACAATAACCTGTCTTAGCGCAAATGCAACATATTCTGTACAATACAATAATGCAGGTAGTGCCACAAATACAGGAAATACATTTGGCTCTAATGCTAAATTTACTCCAAGTAACCGGGCAAAAGCAGGTTTCCGCAACAGACAAATTAAATATGAAAAACAATATTATAACGGTCTTGAAAATAGAAATAATATAAATATTAATATAAACTCTGACAAAACAAATCCTGAAGATTCAAAAGAGCAAAATACCCCTAATAAAAAGGATAAATCTGAAAAAACATTAAAAGAAACTCCGCAAGTAAAAAGATATATTCAATCTTATTAGATTCCACCCTCCCCCCTACCATCTTCCGTAGATATACTACCAGTCAAAGTCTAAAGTAAGACGCTACCTGTCATTGCGAGGAGGTTAAGAGTTTTTAAAACCTTGAATAGAAATAAAAAATATAAAATTTTTGAATTTGTAACAAAAAATTTTAATATTTAAGATTGCATGTTTGACATGTTTTTTTGCTTAAATTACTATCAAATTAAGAGGAAATGAAGTGAATATCTTCAACTGTAGCCGCAGCCGTAAAAGTCGGAACACTCAAAGAGATACAATCATTATCTACGTGCAAATTAGATATGATATATAGTTTTCTTTTGCAGTGTCCTCTAAAATAGCTAGAGGATTTTTTATGTCATTTGGAGCCGCAACATTACATACTCATGGAGCAAAAGTAGGAACATGTCCACATGGTCTGCCATTGGGTGCTTGCCCGATTTGTAACGGAATGGCGGGCGGGAATTCTACAACCAAAAGGGACACCCCGCGTAATGTAGGAGAAATGTCATATAACCAATGCGCAGCAATAGGAGCCATGCTAAGAGCACAAAAACATGCCAGACAACAAGCGCAAGTCGCTCAACAAAACCACTTGCAGGCGATTGCAAATTTTCAAAAATCTATAGCAAATGTACATCAAAAAATCATGGAACTGGCTTCAAGTATTTCAAAATCATTACCTGCAGCAATTGCAAAACCTGTTAACTTTATTCTTACAAATATTGTAGGAAAAGTTTTGAATATTATTAAAAATGTTCCTACCATTTTAACCAACATTTCACAGACTTTAACACAAAAATTTGCAGACATTTCAGACAAATTAACGGCTGTATATGGTGAATTAAAAGCCGCTGTTCAAAAAAAAGTTTCAGAAGTTTTATCTAATGTGAAAAAGAAATTAAAATCAATTTTTTCTGTTTTCGGACCATTTGAATCTGATGATGACGATAAAAAAATTGAAGAAGCTAAAAGAACTTTTGAATTAAAAACTTTTATTCATAAGCTGTACGAAAAAATTAAAAACAAAGATGAAAAGGATATAGAAAAGGATGAACATTAACCCGCTTAATGATGCGGAAAGTTTAAGACAACAAAGAAATTTAACTAACTCTCAAAAGAAAAATAATCTAACAACTAAAGAGGGTGTTCTGGTTAATAATTTTGTAAAGGAAAAAGAATGTGATTTGAGCAATTCAAAAGACACATTTATTATTTCTGACAAAGTACCTATGCCAAAAAATATTTATCAGGACACCCAAATTGTAGATAAAAAATTGATTCCATTAAGTGGAATTGCACTTGGAGTAATGGGTTCTATTGCAGGCTTAACCGCATTTTTAAACCATAGTGCAAAAATTTCTGTAGGACTGGCAAAAGAAAAATGGCTTCCGTCTGTCACAAGAAATGTCCAGTTAAGTAATGAAATGTATCAAGTAGTTTATCAATTTGTCCAAAATCCAAATAAAAAAACATTTATAGCCGGAGCAGGTGTGCTGGCACTGACAGCAATGGCATTTATGGGCAAAACATTTTTTGACGGATACAAAGATGTTTGGGTCAAACGCAAAGAAGCCCATATACAAAAAAACTTACAGGAAAAATTAATAAGTGTAGAAACACAATCATTTGCAGGTAAAATGCAAATTATAAGAAGTATGTTATCTAAATATACTGCCGACTTTGAAAAATATCTAACTCCAAATGATGAAAAAATACTCCCAAACTTTGGCAAAAACAGATATTCAACGCTGCCTTTCACCGCAACCAAAAAAAATAATAATAAACAGTCAAATCTAGGTAATATTTTATTAGGAATAGGCACGGCTGCAGGAATTATAGGGCTGGGATTTTTATCATTGCGGAACTTATCTAAAAGTAAAAAACATTTAAAAGATGGAGCAGATGAAATTGTTGAAGGTATCAAAACGCTTGTTTCAACATCACAAGAAGCAACCAAAGACATAGACAGACATAATTTAGAACATCTGTTTATGAGCATAAATGCAAAAGAAGATTTTATAAAAGAACAGGTTAATAAATTAAAATGGGGTACAACAGAAGAAAAAAATAATTACATTCAGGAAATTTTAGAAAAAATAAAAACTTCAACTACAAAAGTTAACCCTAATATCGGCGGAGATGGAACTCCAAAACCTGCATTTAATTCATTTGTCGATGATTATCGTGCATTTTTCTATAACCTGTTATTAGATACTTCAAATCCTCAGTTCCGTCAGTTATTTCTTGGTGTAACAGGTATTACAGCACTCAGTTACGGAGGAAAACTTGCAGGAGATGCAATTAAAGAAGTTCAAGTCAAAAAGATAAATGCAGAAACAGAACTGGAATTACAAAAACGTCTCGTATCAACAGAACTTCGCAATTTTAAATCTAAAAAAGATGCCGCAATATTACCGCTTGTAGAAGAATTTTACAAACAGGTTGACAGCGGGAAAAAATCAAAAGAAGAATTACAAACAATGGCCGAAAATATTTTGTTCGAAATCAAAAACGGCCCACCATTTGTATATTCTTAGTTTTAAAATTTTGTATTAAAAGGATTCACAATGATTCAACAAATTCAATCAACAGCTTATACAAACGTACAACCGGCTTGCAGTACAATGAGTTCACCAGTTAAGCTTCACCCGCACACAATAGCGTATAATACCGGGAAGCCGCAAAATTATATCTGTGCCTCATGCCAGCTTCCAACACAACAAAGAAATTACTGCATTTTCGACAAAAATGAAGTAGATTACTTTGTTAAACAAAAAGAAGCTTCTCTGCCATATTTAGCAGATATTCTAACCCATTCAAATAACGAAGCTCAAGTAACAGAAGCCCTATATATAATTGACAGAATGCTGGATAACGGGACAAAAGGAATTGATAAAATGTATCCTGTTTTTGCACGTTTTAACAACACTGAATCTCCAAATATTCAAACTTTTTTAGCAGGTATTTACAGAAAAATTCAAGTCCCGGATGCATTTGGACCATTAGTTAGAATGCTCACCCAAAATTCACTCAAACCGAATAATCCAACCCAGCCGTTTGACCCTAATGAAGAAATCGGCGGAGCAATTTTAAGCTATCTTTCAAACCGTTTTCGTCAATCTTAATTTACATAAAAATCTTCATTGCCCGAGGTAGAATACCTAAACAGTATGAAATCACAATCCCATAATTTGAGATAGGGATTTTTTTACTGTTCGCAATTAATATACGTGACAGAACTTCACGACGATTTGTCATACAAGCTCCACAATGAATAATCAATTTGTAACCTGAAATATCCGGAAAATCATGCCCTGCTCTATGTTCTATAATAAGGTTCTTTCCTGTTTTTTTCTTTAACAAATTTGGAATTTTAACCCTGCCTATATCATCATCAATTGCATGGTGAGTACAGCTTTCTAATATTAATATTTTATCTCCATCTTCTAAAGTGTCTATAGTTTTTGCACCTCTGGCAAATGCCTGTAAATCTCCTTTTAGCCGAGCAAAAAGAATTGAAAAAGATGTTAAAGCTACATTTTCATGAACAATTTCATCAACCTGTTTAAAAGCTTGAGAGTCTGTAATTACAAGAGCTGGCGGAGTTTTTAAATTTTTTAAAGCCTCGTTAAGTTCAGTTTCTTTAACCACTAAACTCATGCAATGGCTGTCCAGCAAATCTCTCAAAGTTTGAACCTGCGGTAAAATCAAACGTCCTTTTGGAGCTTCTTTATCTATTGGAGTAACAAGAACAACCGTACTTTTCTCAGGAATTAAATCCCCGACAATTTTTGGAGAATTCACATAGTCTTCCGGTAAAAGTTTTACTAACATTGATTTTAGCCTAAAAACCAGATTTTCATCATTTATTGTAGAAGTAACTAGAACTTCATTACAAATATTTTTTATTTCTTGTAATTTATTATCACTAATCTCGTGCAAATCTGTTTTATTTATCACAGTAATATAAGGTATATTTAATTCTTTAAAATTGTTAATCAAAGATTTTTCATAATCATCAATACCGTTATAATCACAAACAACAATTGCAATATCAACACGGTTGAGAATTTTCATTGTTTTTGCAATTCTTTCTGCTGCCAATGCTGTTGTATCATTAATTCCTGCTGTATCTAAAAAATTTACAGGTCCAATCGGCAAAAGCTCCATAGATTTTTCGACAATATCAGTTGTTGTTCCGGCAATATCTGACACAATTGACACTTCCTGATTAGTAATTCGATTTAATAGGGAAGATTTGCCGGCATTAGTTTTTCCAAAAATTCCGATATGTAAACGTGCAGACTTAAGTGCATTCATATAACATTCTCCAAAACTTTTGCAATAAATATTATTACGAACATAGAATTTGTTCAACAGCTAGATTCCGAACTACCGAGTAGGAACATAAAATTACGTTTCGTAAACTCAACTAATTTTCTAGTCAATTCGGAATGACTGTGCTCGCCGCACGGGGTATTTTGCCACCAGCGGTTTACTCACAACACAAACAAATTCAGCTCCGCAAGGGTGCTACGCACGTAGGTATGCCACCAATTGTAGCCTCAAGTTTGTGATATAATTCAGCTCCGCAAGACTTCTTTTTTAAACGAACCATTGAACTTATGTTTTTCGACTCTTCTTTTTAATAAACGATATATGTATGTTCTTTCTATTTCATCATTTAAGTAATTTGCATTAGAAAACCATATACACTTATTAGATAATATTTTACACATGGAATCAGAAGATGTATAGTGATAGATTGTCTTATTTTCAGTTTTAATAGTATTTTCAAATTTTTTATAATATTTACCCCATAGGTTTTCACTTGCAGTATATGTCATAAGAACTCCTTTTTATTCTTGGGAACAATTTGGGAACAAATTGAGACTTTTTCTATAAAAAAAGAGGGTTTCAAAATTCTTGAAACCCTCTTATATCAAATGGTTGCGGGAGCTGGATTTGAACCAACGACCTTCGGGTTATGAG
>ERZ824600.3952-NODE-3952-length-13556-cov-3.356122_pt1 | contig 13556 bp, 8 predicted proteins | sample MGYA00519933_ERZ824600 | MGnify/ENA primary metagenome ERZ824600 (study PRJEB31778, sample SAMEA3449178) | human gut metagenome | biome: human gut; feature: human-associated habitat; material: faeces | place: United Kingdom | collected 2010/2012 ... | reverse complement strand
GGGAGGGGCGTTTTTTGGGCAAAAACTGCCCCTCCCCCTCTCAAACTCTCCCCCGCCCCGAAAAAACCTTTTCCCGGTCTGAGCGGACGGTCCCCGCCACCGACTGAAGGAAGCCGCCATCTCCCCTGGCCGGAAGGACCCGCACAACGCGCTGCCATAACAAGCAGGTACGTCCCCACTCCCGAGGGAGCCTGTTTTTTTAGTATGTGATGCACCGCCAAACAAAAAAGCCCTCCGCGAACGGAGGGCTTTTCGTTTACTGGTAAGACCGGCCGGCTAGCAGCCGTACTTGGCTTCGATCTCGGCGGCGGCTTCTTCCACACCGGCCTGCATCTTGGCGCGGGCGGCGCGGATCTTCTCGTCCAGCGCGGGGTCGGCCACGGCCAGGATCTGGGCGGCCAGCCAGGCGGCGTTGCGGGCACCGGCCTTATCCATGGCCACGGTGGCCACGGGGAATCCGGGAGGCATCTGCACCGTGGCGAGCATGGCGTCCATGCCGCCCATCAGACCACCGGAGACCGGGATGCCGATGACGGGACGGGTGGTGCGGGCGGCCACGGCACCGGCCAGGTGCGCGGCCATGCCGGCGGCGCAGATGAAGACCTTGGCGCCGGCGGCTTCCTGTTCGCGCAGGATCTTTTCCGTGCGCTCGGGGGTACGGTGGGCGGAGCTGACCGTGAAGAGATAGGAGATGCCCAGCGAACGCAGCACGTCCACGCAGGGGCTGACCTTTTCTTCATCGGACTTGGAGCCCATCATGATGACGACTTGAGCCATAGATGTTCCTTTATGGCGGCACGCGGCCGCGGTTGCTTACTTTTCTTCCTGCGCCAGCTGTTCCAGACGGCGGATGCCCTTCTGGCCGATATCGCTGCGGTGGAAGCTCTTGTCCATGCGGATAGCCTTCACGCCCTCATAGGCACGGGCCTGGGCGTCGGCCAGGGTATCGCCCAGCGCGGTCACGCAAAGCACGCGGCCGCCGCTGGAAAGGATCTTGTCGCCGTCCATGCTGGTGCCGCTGTGGAAGACCTTGACGCCGGGCAGGGCGTCGGCTTCGTCCAGGCCCTCGATGACCATGCCCTTGGGATAGGCGTGCGGATAGCCTTCGGCGGCCACCACCACGCCCAGAGCGGTCTGGGAGGTGTGGGAGAGGCTCTCGGGACGGAGCTTGCCCTCGATGCAGTCCAGCATGATCTGCACCAGGTCGCCTTCCAGACGCATCAGCAGGGGCTGGCATTCGGGGTCACCGAAGCGGGTGTTGTATTCCAGCACCTTGGGGCCGTTCTCGGTCATCATTAGACCGGCATAGAGCACGCCCACGAAGGGATGGCCGTCCTTGGCCAGCGCGGCCAGAATGGGGCAGATGACCGTATCGGCCATGGCTTCGGCTTCGTTGTAGGGCAGGATGGGGGCGGGGCTGTAGGCGCCCATGCCGCCGGTATTGGGGCCCTGGTCGCCGTCATAGGCGGCCTTGTGGTCCTGGGCGGACGGCAGGGGAACGGCGGTCTTGCCGTCGCACAAGCAGAGGAAGGAGGCTTCCTCGCCCACGAGGAACTCCTCGATGACGAGCTTGGCACCGGCGGCACCGTGCGCGCGCTTGCACATGATGTCGTCCACGGCATCCAGGGCTTCCTGGGTGGTCTTGGCCACCACCACGCCCTTGCCGGCAGCCAGGCCGTCGGCCTTGACCACCAGGGGCGCGCCCAGTTTGACCACGGCGTTCTTGGCTTTGTCGGGATCGGTGAAGACCTGGCTGTGGGCCGTGGGCACACCGGCGCGGTTCATGACGTCCTTGGCGAAGGCCTTGCTGCCTTCCAGACGGGCACAATAGGCATCCGGGCCGAAGCAGGGGATGCCGGCCTCACGCATGCGGTCGGTGATGCCCTTGGTCAGGGGCAGTTCGGGACCGGGCACCACCAGGTCGATCTTTTCCTTGCGGGCCAGTTCCACCAGGCCGTCCAGGTCTCCGGCGTCCACCGCCACGTTGATGGCGCCCTCACGGGCCGTGCCGCCGTTGCCGGGGGCCACAAAAACTTCACTTACCCGAGGGCTCTGCTTGAGCTTCCACACCAGGGCGTGCTCACGCCCGCCAGAACCGATAACCAGGATGCGCACAACCTCTCCTCCCTGAAAAATAGACATACGGAAAACTTTCCGGCAGCCGGAGCTGCTGAAAAAGCCCCGTCCCGCGCCGCTGCGACACGGAACGGGGCTGCATCCTCTTGCTTAGTAGTTGGGGGTCACTTCAAAGTCGCTGAGGTCGGCAGGCGTGTTGGGATCCATCTGCGACACGTCCAGCGGATAGGCAGTGACGATGCACTGACGGCTGCCCACACCCAGATCGGGCGAGGTGTTCAGGCCCACCACCAGATCCAGGACGCCGTCGTTGTTGAAGTCGGCCAGGTCCACGGCCGCCACGGAGCCGCGGATGCGGCGGGTCTTCCACTTCAGGGCCAGGCCCACGCCGTCCCAGAACAGGGCATGCACTTCGCCCTGGGGGAAGTAGCGGTAACGGTCGAAGATCTGGGCCGCCGTGGAGATGGGCTTGTTGATCAGCAGGGTGTATTCGCCGGTATGGCCGATGTCGGCCACGATGAGGCGCATGGGGGCAAAGTACTTGCTGGGCATCTGGTAGTTGCGGTCCACGCCCAGGCCCGGCATGCCCTTGTAGTGCTCCATGCCGGTAGCGGAACCGGAGAAGCGTTCCATGGTCGTATGGATCAGGGTCTGGTTGGCGCCCTGGAAGATCTTCAGGCGTTCGTCGTCGGTCAGCATGACCAGCTGGTCACCCTTCTTGCCGGGGATCCAGGCCACGTTGAAGACGTTGGCGCCGCTGGGCAGGGTGATGCGCTGGCCCAGGGCGTAGGTGCCGTTCTGCTTGACCATCATGTGCACGCCGGGGGCGAACAGCTTGATGGAATCCCAGCCCTGGCCCACCAGCGTGGGCTGGTAGGAAGGCGGCAGGTTGATGACGCTGGCGAAGTAGGAGCAGCGCTTGGCCACTTCCGTGAACTTGTTGCCGCGGAAGCCGTAGAAGTAGGTGTAGGGGCGGTTGCTCTCTTCTTCGAAGGTGGCCACCACCAGATCCTTGGCGCCGTCACGGTTGAGGTCCATGGCGCGCATGGAGAAGTTCAGGTTGCTGCGGGAGATGGTGATCTCGCCCAGCTTGCCCAGGCGGCCGTCGTTGCCCCACTTGTAGATGACCAGGCGATGGTCGTGCAGGATGGCGATCTCGTTGCGGCCGTCACCGTTGAAGTCGGCCACGGCCATGTCCACCATCTCGTCCTTGAGGCGCTGGCTGCGGATGCGGGAACCGTCAGCGGAGTTGCCCTGGTAGCGGAACTGGGGGTTCAGGTAGGAACCCTGCTGGCCGGTCTCGTTGCGGATGATGTCCGAACGGCCGCCACGGCTGGCGGCGGCAGCGCCGGCCACGCCCAGCACCTCGGAAGAGAAGGCGCCGGCAAGGCGCTGCACGGTGGCGTTCAGGCCGCTCATGGGGCCCTGGGCCGTGCTGCTCCAGGTGGCGCCCTTCTTGTCCACGCTGTTGAGGACGATGGTGCAGTCATTGCCCATGACGCTCACCGTGCCCCACAGGGCATAGTCGGCACCGCCGATGAACTTGCGGGCTTCGGCGGCGGAACCGGCCGCACGGGGCCCCATGGTGCCCGTGGCGCCTGTGGCGTTAAGACGGCCCATCAGCGTGGAAGGCACAGCCTTGGACAGATAGCTGTAGTTCTGGGGCGCGTGCACCTCAAAAGGCAGCAGCACGAAAGACTTTGCCTGGGCAGCCTGGGCCTGGAGGCCCATCACCAGCATCAGGCAGGCGGCAAACGCCAGCTTCATGGCAAATTTCATTCAAAATCTCCTTGCAGTTCTCTGCGTACGTCGACCGCCCTCGCAAAGGAGGGCTCGCCCGGCCGGAGGATCTGCCGCTGTCGTGGCGGGGACCGTACAGCCTGCGGCACCGGAACTATAGCGACACTTGGCCTGCCGCGCAACTTGAAAGCCGTATCCGCTGTCACGGCGCGGGCCTGCGCCCTTTCGGGCATCCTGCGGCAGGCGCTCTTGCTCCCTCCAGACGGAACAGATAAGAAAGGCCCATGAGTACCGCCAATCCTTCCCGCCCCACGGGGCGTTCTTTTCGTCTGGTCTGCCCGCCGGAGCAGATGCCGCAGGTGGAGAGCCTGCTGCGCGCCCAGGGCTATGAATTCGAACCCGAGCCCTTCTCGCCCTTCTGCCGCCGTCTGCTGTGCGAACCGCGGCCGCTGGGCTCCTCGCTGGGCGCCTTTTTCGGCTACATCTATATCCAGGACAGGTCTTCCATGCTGCCGCCCCTGGCCCTGGCGCCCCGGCAGGGCGAAGCCGTGCTGGACATGTGCGCGAGCCCGGGCAGCAAGACGGGCTTTTTGGGCCAGCTCACCGGCCCGGAGGGCTTCGTACTGGGCAACGAGCTTTCCCGTGCCCGTCTGGCCACCCTGCGGGCCAACCTGCACGCCTGCAACCTGCCGCATGTGGGCACCTGTTCCTATGAAGGCCAGGCCCTGCCCCTGACGCCCGGCACTTGGGACGCCATCCAGCTGGACCCCCCCTGCTCCGGCTGGGGCACGGTGGAAAAGAACCCCCAGGTCCTCAAGCTCTGGCAGGGCGACAAGCTCAAGGGCCTGGTGGGCCTGCAACAGCTGCTGCTGGCCCATGCCGCGCGCCTGCTGCGCCCCGGCGGCCGCGTGGTCTTCTCCACCTGCACCACCAACGATGACGAGAACGAAGCGCAGGTGCGCTTTGCCGAAGAGGAACTGGGCCTGGTGCGCGAGCACCTGACGCCTTTCGAGGGCTTCGTCTGGGAACAGCGCCCCGGCGGCGAGGGCACCCTGCGCGTGGACGGCGAACGTTCGGCGGCCCAGGGCTTCTATGTGGCCCTGCTGCGCAAGCCCGCGGACGCTCCCCTGCCCGAGATCCCGCCCGTCTCCGCCGAGCCCGATGCGCGCACGGCCGCCCGCAACGCGGCCCGCGGCCGCAACCGCCGCGACGCACGCCCGGCCCTGCCCCAGGGGCAGGTGGTGCCCCGCAGCGCCCTGGCCGGGCCCTGCTGCGATCCCGACCGCCTGCCCGCCGGTGAGGCGCGCATCTACGGCGAGCAGGTGCGCTTCATCCCGGCCCACGCCGACCTGCTGCTGCCGCAGGGCTTCACCTGGCAGGGGGCCCTGCTGGGCCGCATGGCGGGCGGACGCCTGCATATGGCGCCCCGTCTGCGCTGCCTGCTGCCCGCCGTCCCCGACCCGGCGCACAGTCTGGTGCTGGACGACATCAGCGACATCACGGCCCTGCTCAGCGGCCAGAGCCGCCAGACAGGCCTTGCGGGCAACGAAGCCGCCCTGTGGTGGCGCGACCTGCCCCTGGCCCGGATGATGCTCAAGCAGGGCCGGGCGACCCTCAGTTTCAACTAGGCCCGGCCCAGGATGCCGGACAGGGCCGCAGGCAGGCTTGCCTCTTTACCTGCCTGCGGCTACTCTTGCCCCCACTTTCACAGCGCAAGGAACAGCGCACAGGACAAGGCCGCCGTGACGGCGGCCGTTTCATGCACGCAGAGGAGCGATCATGGCCAAGAAGAAGACTTCCCAGCAGCCCGCGCCGGTCAAGGACAAGCCCCAGGCCCCCGTACAGGATCAGGCCCAGACGGCGGCCCCGGCCCGCGTCACCACCGTTTCCCTCACCACCTGTCTGGTCAGCGTGGTGGTGGCCCTTGCCCTGGGCCTGTGCATCGGCAGCATGCTGCCGGGCTTCATGGACAGCCGTCAGGCCCCCGCTCCCCGGCCCCAGGCCGCCGCTCCGGCCCAGCAGCCCGCCCCGCAACAGCAGGCGGCGCCCCAGCAGCAGGCCAAGGCCAGCCTTTCCCCCGAGCTGAACAGCGCCCTGCTCAAACTGCAGGAAGCCGTGGTCAAGGAACCCAACAAGGCGGAGCACTGGATCAAACTGGGCAACTTCCAGTTCGACAACCAGAACCCCTCCGCGGCCGTCACGGCCTATGAGAACGCCCTGCGCCTGCAGCCCGGCAATGCCAACGTCCTGACCGACCTGGGCATCATGTACCGCGAGCTCCACCGCTTCGAAGATGCCCTCAAGGCCTTCCGCGAGGCGGAGCGCGTCCAGCCCGGGCACCGGAACGCCCTGTTCAACCAGGGCATCGTCCTTTATTACGACCTCAAGCGCAAAGACGAGGCCGAAGCCGCCTGGCGCAGGCTGCTGGCCGCCGATCCCAACGCCCACGCCCCCGACGGGACGCCCGTCTCGGAACTGATCAAGCATCTGCACTGATCCGGATACGGCTGCCCCGCCCCAGGGCCGGGGCAGCCGGTCTTCTGTGCCTTGCCGTGGTCCGCAGACCACCGGTCCGCTCTTCCTGTCCCTGCTGCTGTCCCGGTATTTCCCGGGGCCGTCTCCCCCGTGGCGGAGATGCCCCTCAAGGTAAAAAAAGCATGACGTACCCCCTTCTTCCCGTACAGGCCGCCTGCCGCAGGCTGGCCCTGATCGTCATCCCGCTCCTGCTCGTCCTGTCTCTGGCCGCCACCTGCCCGGCGGTCCCGACACCGCCCCCGGTCCCCGCGCCCACGCCCGCCCTGCCTGCGAGCCTGTCCGCGACGCCCCAGGCCTCCGCAACGGGCCAGCTGGGCATCCTGCCCTACCTTTCGGCTTTTCTGGATACGGACGGCGACATGAGCGTGGAAGAAGTGGCCGCGCCGGGCATGATGGCCTCCTTCCAGCCGCTGCATCCCAGGGCCCTGCCCCGCAGCAGCGGCGTGACCTGGCTGCGCCTGGAGATCCCCGCCGCCGGGACGGCACGCGCCGAGTCCCTGATGCTCGACCTCGGCCAGGGCGTCCCGGCCGGGGCCGTCCTCTACACGCCCGACATCGACCCGCTTTCCCGCCAGACCACCTGGCAGGAGAGCCAGGCCAACTGGCGCAACCTGCTGCCCCTGCCCCTGCCCGCTGAAACGCCGCAGGTCTGCTTTATCCGTCTGGACGGGCAGCCGCCCCTCTGGTTCGCGCCCACCCTGCGCAGCCTGGACAATCTGGCGAGCGCGCCGGAAAGCCTGCTCGGCCCCGGCGTCATGCTGGCCCTGGCGGTGGTGATGCTGCTGGCCCTGCTGCGCGGCATCACCGAGCGCGGCCAGTGGCGCTTCTGGACGGCCCTGTATGTGGGCGCCGCCCTGACCCATGCCGTCCTGGGCGGGCCCGATCTCGGCGCCGGCAACATCACGCCCGCCGATGCCGTCAGTGCCATGGCCCCCGGCCTGGCCCTCATGTTCCTGGCCCATCTGGCCCGGCACCTGATGCAGACCCCCAGCCATTCCCGCCTGCTGGACATCCAGTACCTTCTGCTCTCCCTGCCCGGCGCCGTGCTGGCCCTGCTGCCCCTCTGGCCCGACTTCAGCTGGATGGGCCGCTTCCTGCCGCTCTGGCCCATGCTGGCCCTGATTTTCGTGCCCACCACGCTCGGCGCCTGGCTCATGGGCGTTCCGGGCGCCCGCCGCTTCCTGCTGGGCTGCCTCGTGGCCGCCCTGGGCGCCGGTCTGGCCGTCCTCGATCTCGGGACGCTGCTCCCGCCCTTCGTCCAGGGCACCCTGCCCCTGTGGGGGACGGCCCTCAGCGCCCTGATCATCGCGGGCATGAGCGCCCCCGGCCGCGAGACGGGCTCTTCCGCCGAGGCCGCCGATCCTCTGGCACCGGGCCGTCCCGCCCAGAACCAGACCATCACGGATCCCAACCTGCGCCTGCTGGATACCGACGGCAACACCCTGCCGCTCATGACCGGCCTCAGCCAGCCCGCCCCCGCACCGGCCACGGTGGAAGCCGAAAGCGCCTCCGCCACGGCCATCCGACGCCTGGAGCAGGCCCTTGCCGCGCCCCTGCGCGAGATCGTGGAACAGAACTGCCAGCTCGAACAGTGCGCCCTGCCGCACGATGCCCGCTCCCGTGTGGAGAGCATGGGCCGCCGTGCCCGTCAGGCCCTGCGCCTGCTGCACGATCCGGCCGGTGAGACGGCCGCGCCTGCGACGCCGTTCCCCACGGAAACGGCCCGCGCCGAAAAGCGCGTCTTCGATCTGCGCAAGACGCTGCGGCAGACCCATGAGACCTGCCGCGCGCTGGCGGAAAAAGCCGGCATCGCCCTGTGCTGGCATGTCGCGGCCGACCTCGAACAGCTTTACGAAGGGCCCGCCGGGGATCTGGAAGACGTCCTGCGCCTGCTGCTGGAAGATGCCGTGCGTGCCTCCAAGGGCGGCAAGATCCATTTCGCCGTGCGCCGTGTGCCGGACAGCAAGAATCCCGGCCATCTGCTCTTCCAGGTGCGCGACACGGGCACGGGCCTGCCCCCGGAACAGCGTTCCGCGTCGCTCCTGGCCCGCATCTGGGAGCTGTCGTCGGCCCATGGCGGCTTCCTGGGCGTGGAGAGCGGCCCCCGCGGTACGTCCGTCATCTTCACCCTGCAGCTGCATCTCCCGGAAGCTTCTGACGATGAGGAGCTGCCCACGGTCCTGGTCTGCGCTCCTGATGCCGCCACCCGCCGCGAGCTGGGCGCCATGCTGCGCGACCTGCCCTGCACCTGCCACGAGACGGGCACCCTGGCGCACGGCCTGGCTGCCGGGGCCCGCAAGGGCCGGACACCGGCCGCCGTGCTGCTGATCTGCGGCCCCGAGGCCTCCGTGGAGGCCGCGCCGCTGCTGCGTCGTTATCACAGCCTTGCCGAAAGGACAGGGCCCTTCGGCGCCGTGGCCCTGACCCCCGACCAGAGCCAGTGGGATGCGCTGGCCCACGCCGGTTTCAGCCATGCCCTGACCCTGCCCGTTGCGGAAGATGCCCTGCGCGAGACCGTGCTCGAAATCCTGGGCAGCCATGACGATGTGGCCGACCTTGGCGCGCCCCTGCCCGAAAGCAGGCAGGCCGAGGCTCCCCTGCCTGACCTGTTCGGCCCTGCCGCGGCACCCCAGGCAGACCAGGGCATGCCCGATCTGCTCCTGTCCACCGATGATGTCCCGCAGCAGACGGCTCCGGCCGCTCCTGCTGCGACAAGCGGGGATCTGCCGGATCTGTTTGCCGCTCCGGCGGCCGCTGCGGCGGATGATGCCCAGGCGGCCCCCCTCACCCTGACGGACGACATGCGCCTTGATGCGCCCGCAGCGCAGCCTGTGGCCGACGCCGCCCAGCCGGTGGAGCCTGCCGCCGCGGACAGCCCTGTGCAGGAAAAGGAAAATGCTTCCGCTGCGACCGCAGACGATGTCCCGGCCGCGCCCACGGCTCCGGCCTTCCCCTCCGTGCCGGTGACGGAAACGCCCGCTGATGCCATGCCGGAAGGTCCGGTGAAGGCAAAAGAAGAAGCGGCCGCTCCGGCAGACGAAACGTCTCAGGATAAAGAAGAGGCCCGGCAGGAAACGACGGCGGACGCTGCTCCTGCGGCTCCGGTCGATGGCCCGGATGAAGCTGATGAAGCTCCGGCCGCCAGAGCGGATGATGCGGAAGAATCTGTTACCGCCGCACCGGCCCCTGCCGACGTGGCGAGCCCCGTACAGGAAGGATCCGCCGCAGCTCCCCTGAGCGCTCCGGCCACCCCGGCCCAGGAAGCAGAGGCCGAACAGCCCCTGCCCAGCGACGATGCACGTGCCGAAGCGCCTGTGGCCGACGCCGCACAGCCGGCGGAGCCTGCCGCCACGGACAGCCCTGTGCAGGAAAAGGAAAATGCTCCCGATGCGACCGCGGACGAGGTCCCGGCCGCGCCCACGGCTCCGGCCTTCCCCTCCGTGCCGATGGCGGAAACGCCCGCTGATGCCCTGCCGGAAACCCCGGTAAAGGAAAAAGAAGAAGCGGCCGCCAGCCCCCTTTCCGGTGGCTATGTGAGCCCCAGCCTGCGCCATGCCGGTGAATGGGTCGGAGAGCCCATGCCCATCGGCACGCCGGTCAGCCGTCCTGCTCCCCGGCAGGAGGAAACGGCCTCCGCTCCGGTGGAGACCGTCGTCACGGTCCGTCCCCTGCGCCGGGACGTCAGCCCGGACGAGATCGCCCGCAAGCTGGGCAAGCCCAGCCTGGTGCCCACGGACAGATCGGCCCTCATCACGCCGCAGCCCCGCAAGAGCAGCAGCTCCGGCCCCGCCGCCGGAACGCAGCCTGCCTTCCCCGGCGCGCCTGTGGAAGAGGCGCCCCAGGCCGTGCCCGGCAGCAAGGACGTTTCCAGCCTGCCGGACATGACGCCGGACAGCACCACCCTTCTTGCCAGCGGCCGGGAGGAGACCAGCCGGACCAGGGCCGCGGCCAATACCCTGATGCGCTTCCTTTCCCGCTTCCACACGGGCAACAGTCAGCCCCAGGACAGGGAAGAGGAAGACAAGGGCCCGCAGGCCCCTGCCGCGACCGTACAGGAACGGCAGGGCACCCCGCGCCCCATGCCCAAAAAGGAAGCTCCGCGGGAAGAGACGACGGAAACCACGGCGGACATCCCCGCCACGACCAATCCCTGGATAGAGCGCCGGACAGCGCCCCGTCCCGTGGCCCCCACGCCGCGCATGCCCGTGCCGCCCATGCCCCAACGGCCCCAGCCGCCGGACGATCCCGAGGATCCGTTGCCCGCCCTCATGTGGCGCATGGACAAATATCTGGCGGAGGCCGGTTATGCCCTGGAGCAGCGCCGCCTGCATCTGGTGGCCGATGCCGCCGGGCGCCTGGCCGCCGAGGCCGAAAGCTACGGCTTCCGGGTACTGGGCCGCATGGCCCGCTGTGTGGAAAGCGCCGGACGCGCCAAGGACCTGCAGGCCGTGACCGACCTGCTGCCCGAACTGGCCACGGCGGTGGAGCGCCACCGCATCTCCATGGGGTCCTGATGCACATACCGGGGCCGGTCCTGCTGACCGGCCCTTTTCCGTCCCCGGGCCCGGCGCAGGCAGGAGCGGCCCTCTTGCACAAAGGGGCAAGTCGTGCCAGACTAAACCTTCAACGCCCACAAGGGCCATCTCTTATTTTATGCAAGGAGTCCACATGAGTTACGAACGTGTCCTTCTGCCCGTGAGCGGCAAGCATTCCGGAGAACGCGCCCTCAAGGCCCTGAGCCAGGCCAGGAAGCTGGATCCCAAGGAGATCATCCTGCTGCATGCCGTAGCGCCCAGCGTGGGGTCCCCCATGCCCAACATCATGCGCGACCAGCAGGACGTCACCGTCAAGGCCGAAGCCCTTCTGGCTCCTCTCGCCGCCGAACTGGACAATGCCGGCATCCCCTATCAGACCGTCATCCGTCACGGTCTGCCCGTGGAGACCATCGTCAAGGCCGCCAAGGAAATGGACGCCGAAGCCATCGTCATGTTCTCGGACGGTCGTGACGACCTGACCGACAGACTGTTCGGTTCCATCACCGAGCATGTGCTGCGCAACACCCCGCTGCCCGTGCTTGTCGTCCGCCAGTAGGCCTTTGCCGCACCCTCGTCATCAAAAAGCCTGTTCCCCGGAACGGGCTTTTTTTGATGCGACTCCCGGCCCGGGCAGGCTTGCACAAATCGACCCGTCGTGCGACAATGCCTAGTTGAAATGCCCTCTGGGGCAATGTCATCCCAATCCAAGGAGCCCACATGATCTACCAACGTGTCCTCGTGCCCGTGAGCGGCAAAAATTCCGGCGAACGCGCTGCCAAGGCTCTGCGCCATGCCAAGACCCTGTGCTCCGGCGAGATCATCCTGCTGCATGTGACCGAAGCCCTGCCCAATCTGGTGGGCGGCGCTGCCCATACCGAACTGGAACGTTCCAATACCGCCAAAGCCGAGACCCTGCTGTCTCCGCTGGTCGAAGGGCTGAAGAAGGAAGGCGTGGCCTGCCGCTGCCTCGTGCGTGAAGGTCTGGTCGCCGACACCATCGTCACCGTGGGCCATGAAGAAGGCGTGGACATGATCGTCATGTACACCGACGGCCGTGACGGCCTGGCCGACATGCTGGTCGGTTCCATCACCGAACGCGTGCTGCGCAATACCGATATCCCGCTGCTGGCTGTCCGCCGCTAGCGATCCGCCGTGCTGACACTGGGAACTTTAGGCCTTGTGGCAGCGCACCTTCTGTCCTGGGGGGCCGTCTGCCATGCCCTGCTCCACAAGCGCGATCCGCGCTCGGCGCTGGGCTGGATCGTGACGGTCCTTTTTTTGCCCGGTGTCGGCATCGTGCTGTACTGCCTGTTCGGCATCAGCCGTGCCGAAAGCCTGGCGGCCCGCCTCATGCGCAAGATGGCCGCCATCGAACCCGACTACGCCCATCATCCCGAAGTCGTCTGCCACCGCACGGCCATCGCACCGCCGCAGGAATGGCCCCTGGAGATCCTGGGCCGCCGCCTGACGGGCCAGACCCTGTGCAGCGGCAACGGCATCCTGCCCCTGCGCAACGGCAACGAAGCCTACCCGGCCATGCTGCACGCCATCAACCGGGCCAACAAGCAGGTCTTCCTTTCCACCTACATCTTCCGTGGCGGCAGCGTAGGCGAAAGCTTTACCGAGGCCCTGTGCCATGCCGCCCGGCGCGGTGTGGACGTGCGCCTGCTGGTGGACGGCTTCGGCGGCGCCGTCTATTCGCTGCGCAAACCCTGGAAGCGCATCCCCCAGGCAGGCGGCCAGCTGGCCCGCTTTTTGCCGCCCCGCCTTTTCCCGCCCAGCCTCAGCCTGAACCTGCGCAACCATCGCAAACTGCTCATCTGCGATGATACGGCCTTTACCGGCGGCATGAACATCGCGGACAACCACGTCCTCAGCAAGCATCCCGGCTGCGTACAGGATCTGCATTTCCGCTGCGAGGGCCCCATCGTGGACCAGCTGCGCCGGGCCTTTTTGCTGGACTGGGGCTTTGCCACCGGCAAGTTCGACCAGCGCAGCCTGCCGCCCAGCAGCAACATCATGTCCGGGGACAGTTTGTGCCGCATGGTGCTGGACGGCCCCGGCACCGAGGCCGACCCGCTCAATGACCTGTACTGCGGGGTCATCGGCAGCGCCCAGCATACGGTGCGCATCATGACGCCCTATTTTTTGCCGTCGCACGAGCTCATCGCCGCCCTGCGCAGCGCGGCCCAGCGCGGGGTCAGCGTGCGCGTGGTCCTGCCCGGCAAAAACAACCTGCCCTTCGTCCACTGGGCCAGCTTCCGCCTGCTGCCCGTCCTGCTGGAAGCGGGCGTGCGCGTGTGGTTCCAGCCGCCGCCCTTTGCCCACACCAAGCTTTTGGCCGTGGACGGCTATTACTGCCAGATCGGTTCCGCCAATCTGGACGCCCGCAGCATGCGCCTGAACTTCGAGCTGAACATGGAAGTCTTCGATCCCGAATTCCATACCGCCATGGCCCTGTACATGGACATGACCATCGCCCGCAGCCGCGAAGTGACCCTGAAGGACCTGCAGGAGCGCCACCTGATCCTCAAATTGCGTGACGCCGCCTGCTGGCTGTTCTCGCCCTATCTGTAAACGACAATACATCCTCTGCGGTCCGCCATTCGGTCGCACGTTGCTGTCGATGCCCGTAACTTCCTCCGTCGTAACGGGCACGGCCTCCGGCCG
>ERZ824600.3949-NODE-3949-length-13570-cov-7.291158_pt1 | contig 13570 bp, 15 predicted proteins | sample MGYA00519933_ERZ824600 | MGnify/ENA primary metagenome ERZ824600 (study PRJEB31778, sample SAMEA3449178) | human gut metagenome | biome: human gut; feature: human-associated habitat; material: faeces | place: United Kingdom | collected 2010/2012 ... | reverse complement strand
TATTAACACAAAAGAAGGTAGGCACTTTCGTGTCTACCTTCTTTTTACCACTTCAATTTTAGTCATGCCGCTTTTTCAAAGGTCTTATTGGGACATACCTCAAAAATGTTCTTTCATTGCGTTGTGTCAGTTTTTCAAACAGCCGATAGGAATCACATATACACCGTCATGACGGCGATAGGCGTAGTCTCCGGTTCCCGTTAACACCATAAGGAATGACGGCGCCTTCATTTTTCCGGTGTCGATTTTGTCCTGCATGGCCTTTAAGCTTTCTGCGCCTTCATCAATGAGCTTATCCCCGCCGAGCTTGATTTCGATAAGGCCGTATTTACCGTTTCTCAAATGAATGACGGCATCGCATTCCTGTCCGTCTTTATCGCGGTAGTGATAGACTTCTCCGTTTAAGGCATCCGCAAATACACGCAAATCTCTTACGCAGAGCGTTTCAAAGAGGAAACCGAAGGTTTTGAGATCGTTTACCAAATCGTTGGGTCCGATGCCCAAAGCTGCTGCAGCAATAGACGGGTCGATATAATATCGGGTATCAGACGAGCGAATCGCCGTCTTTGACCGCAGGTTCGGATTCCATGCGGGCATATCTTCTACGACGAAGATTTTGCGGAGAGCGTTGATATAGGAGGATACCGTTTCCTCACTTATAGGAAATTCATCATTTGCCGTAATATCCTGTGCGATTACGGTGTTAGGAACCTGACCGCCCTGGTTTCTTGCGTAGGAACGCATGAGCCGTTTCACTCGTTCCGGATTTTTCTGCACATTGTCTGCTCGGTTAATATCGGAGTGGACAACTGCGTCATAGTAATCCATTGCCTGATCAAGCGCAATCTCATCCCGCATATCAACCGCCTGCGGCCAGCCGCCACGACATACAAGGAATGCCAAACGGTCGATGCCGATATTTGAGTCGCCGTCAATGTCTTCTACACCGTTAAACAGGTCTTTCAGGCTGACTTCTCCGGTTGAATCCCCCGATTCATACAAACTCATTGGTCTCATAGTGAGCCAGGTGAAGCGGCCTGTACCGGAGTGGGTGATTTCTTTGGTATCGGCGGGAACAGCCGAACCGGTCAGTACAAACTGCCCAAGCTCGCCGCGATGGTCAACCTCAAAACGGATGGCATCCCATAGTTTGGGAGCAAGCTGCCATTCATCAATCAATCTCGGTGTCTCGCCCTTCAAAAGTCGCTTAGGGTTAAGCTCCGACATCGTAATGTTTTGTTCTTTCTTTTCCGGATCATCCATATATAGGATACTTGCAGCAAGCTGCTCGGCGGTCGTGGTTTTCCCGCACCACTTAGGACCTTCGATCAGAACAGCACCTTTGCCTTCCAGTTTTCGTTTCAGTATATCATCAGCAATTCTCTTTCTGTATTTCTTCATTCAGAACACCCCGATTCCAGTCTAATTACCTATAGTATACACCGTATTGATGAATTTATCAATACTTTTCCGTCAGTTGGCTTAATATTTTTCCGACACTTGGCGATAAATAAATCGGTTAGTTGGCGAAAAATGATTCCGGCTCATGTCAAAATAGTAAAGCTCCGACAAGTTCTTTTCAAAGACCTTGCAAAAAAGCGAAGTATCTGCTATAATATTTATATTAGTATCAGTGATTGCTTCTAAGCAGTTATAGTTTTTCGGGTTACATAGTGTCTGTAAGATTACTTACAGGCACTTTTTTTATGCTTTCTAACGGGAAGCACAAAGCAGAAACATACAGAGGGGGCTTTCCCTCTGTTTAACAACTTCATCATGGTCGCAAGGCAACAAGAGCACTCAGAGAATGCGTATTTGCATTTTTTGGGTGCTTTTTTTATATATGACTTCTGGGAAACGGATATTGGTTCAGCACAGGAGATTGCAAGTCTTTTGGGTAAGCTTTCTCTTGAACAGAAAAAGAAGGCACTCCTTCAATTTCTGCGTTATAAGTATTCGGACTTTGATCTGGACAAATCCTTTACGGAACAGTTCAGGAGCAATAATCAGAAGCTTTTAGAGGCTTTGAGAAAAAGATAAGAGGAAAGGCGGAAAATAGGATGGCAGAAAACCGTAATCAAAATCAGATTATCCGTAAGGATGCACGCAATTGTTTTGTGGAGAGCCTGAGTGACGCCTTCGAGATCGGGAGGATTCATCTGGCGTTTGCTACATATGACCTCAGCAAACCGGCAGGCCAAAGGCAGACCAATAACATCCATATCTATATTGCCGTGGATGAATTTTTGGAGCTTTGCCGCAAGATTATCTGTGGGGAGCTTCGGTATATGCTGCAGAACAAAAAGAAGAGTGGAGATAAATCCCCGCTGTATCAGTGCCTCGGCGGAACCTCTGCTGAAAAGCTTGCAAAACAGGGCCGCAGCCGTAAGGATGGGATGAGTCTGTCAAGAACGGCTCAGCTTTTATGTGGCAGTAAATCGGATTTCCTTTTTGTTGCAGATAGCGGACCTGGCCAGACAGATGCAAAAGGTTTGATTGTTCCGAGATTTGGAAACAAACCGGAGAATCATGTGGCCGTCAGTATGAGCTATGAGGTTTTCAGCGAGCTGATGTTGCTTACAAAAGCACATTTTGAGGCATGGTTATCCGCATGGTATATGCAAAAGATTCATTCCGGGAAACCAAAACAGAATCAGCAACAGGCAAATTTCCAGTATCAGGAGAACGCTTATGAGCCGGAGTGCGCTTCGGATCCTATGTTCTAAAGTATAATAAAAAGAAGCGATGCAGCCATATAACGGTTGCATCGCTTCTTTTGCTTATTTCAGGTTAATGTCATCGCTGTCCCCGACTAACCATTCCATTGTAACGCCCAGTGCTTTGGCAAGCATCTGGAGTTCGGCATCGCAGACATGCCGCTGGTTCTTTTCAATTCTGGAAATAATCAGTGTTGTCATATCTTCCATACCCATAAACTGAAGCTTTTTTGCCAGTTCATCCTGTGTGATGGGCGGTTTCTGTAAAGCCCGTCCTAACCGTACCCGTTCTGAACATATATTGCCCTTTATAGCAAACATGCTTTTTCCCATGAGTAAAATCCTTTCCAAAATATCTTAAAAAGATATTTTTTATCCATACTCTTGATTTTATACGAAAATGGGATATAATACTGAATATAGTGGATATTTATTATCTTGTTTAGATATAAGTCGAAAATTTTTTGAGAGATATCATATGGTAACATGTTGTTTTGCAGGGCACAGGCAGACACCACACTGCCTTTTCAAAGAAATCATCATAGCTGTTGAAAAGCTGGTGCTGGCTACAGATGAAATTGAATTTCTTAGCGGTGGTATGGGGGATTTTGATAAACTGTGTGAGAAGGCAGTTCAGGAAATAAAAAAAGAATGCCCCAAGAAAAGCATACGCTTGTACCGGGTACTTCCGAGTTGCAAATACATTCCGCACAAAGAAGAATACCAGTATCAGCGAAGTCTTTTTGATGATATATTTGTCTGTGATGCTTCAGATGGTGCTCATTATAAGTCGATGATTGGAAAAAGAAACCGGTGGATGGTGGAACAGTCTGATTTTATGATTGCGTATGTTATGCATGAAAGCGGCGGAGCGTATTCTGCTTTTCAATATGCCGGGAAGCAAAATGTTGAAATTATCCGTGTCGGGATGAACACATAGTGTATAGTCAATATTAAAAAATTTCCCGGACTTGAGAGCATGGCAGAAAAAGGGCACAAAGATGGCAGAGTATTGCCGATGACATGGGAAAAGAAATCTGCTATACTGATATCGTCTACAAGTGGGTCCGGGAGGATCCGCTTGTTTTTTTATGTCTGAATAATTAAAGGAGCGTGATGTAACATGAAATATTGCCCGTATTGTGGTGTCGAATTGATCAATGATTCTGTTTCCTTTTGCGCAGAATGTGGAAAAGAGTTGCCTGCCAAAAAAGCAAAGGAGCAACAGGAGATCCTCCCTCAAAAGCTGCACACTCAAGCTAAAAATAAAAAATCAGCGAAAAGGCAGCCGGCGCCGCTTTCTGATGCTGAACTGCGATCTGAGTATGACGAGGGATATGACGGATATTATGAAGATCTGCCTCCTGTTGACGATGGTAAGGTACATATTGGCGCCGACAAGGAGCTGCTCAAGAAGATCGTCATCATGGGCATCTGCTTATTTGCGGTCATTATTCTTTGTGTCGTGATGATGTATTTGCTTTGATAGGAGTCAGGCGTTGTAAAATCAGTCTGTTATTCGTGTAATGTTAATAAATGAGCTACGAGGTGATAGACATGATTTATTTATCTCAAGGAATTGTACAGAAAGGATCTAACGAGCAGCTTCTTCAAGTGCTGCACTGTGGGCAGATATATGAGCTTACCGAAAATGATGCGGCTATATGGTTAAACGGTCGGTTTTCTTTTGAGACAGCCGAAGAACCCAATGAACTGATTGCTTTGGAGCATTTGAAAAACCGTGGTTTGGTTGAAGCGGAGCAGGAGCACGATGCTTATGCTCAGTATCAAATTGCAACGCGCTGCATCTTTTGCCCTGCTGATAGAAAACCTCATATTCCGCTTGCAACCATTGATTCTTTTCTTTTAATGTGGATGAGAAATGCAGGGCTGCACTTAACGGTGGCGGAACTGATTTATCTTTATGAAAACAATATCCAGCCATGTCCGGAGTTGTGTTATGAGCGTAATCGTCAGAAGCTTGTGGAACGGATCTATACGGTGGATACCATTGCAGATAATATTCTGGAAAATCAAATGGCGCAGATGCCGAGCAGAGACAAGGTTGTAGCTTCGCTTATGCGCCTTCTCAGAAAAAAGCGGGTTCTGGTTTTGTAAGGGGGAAAAATATGTGAAAGAACGATTTAAGCAGTTGCCGGAAGCGATGCAAAAGCAAATAATCGTGCGGTTTGCAGTAGCGGTATTTTTTACACTATTATTTTTTGCGATTTTATTTGGGCTTAGAGATATATATCTGCATCTACCTTGCTTGTTCTTTGCGGGTTTTTTCATTGTTAATGCCATTTCGTTGCTTTATAATAGCATTAAAGGCAACTATATATCTGTGGGCGGAATATGCAAGCAAATCGAAGCGACGCCTATTCGAAAGAGAATTAAGAGCATCACGCTGGAATATGAAGAAGAGAAACCCAAACTTCTGACGGTTTCTATCCGCCAAAGATTAAAACGACTGGCTGTTGGAGATACTGTTATTGTATATATTCCGGAAAAAACAACGGTTTATAGCCGAGACGGCGGATATCTGATTTATGGATACTATGCCATTGAAATAAGAAAAGGAGCATGACCATGACAAGTCCAGATCACGAAAAAATATATGAGCTTTTAGAGCAGATAAATACTCTGATCAAAGAAAACGAAAATGAAGACGGCACTTTCCGGTTTGATCTTATGAGAGCGATTGTCGCTTTGGATTTTACAAAGACGGAGATTGAAAAGAGCATTATCCCCTGATTTCTCTAAATGGATTGACTATTGCAAAAGAGCATGCTATAATATTTATGTTAGTATCAAGATTTCCACAGAGAAATCCCAGTCATCAGAGTTTTCACAGTGTCAATTAGCACTTAGGTGCTGATTGGCACTTTTTTTGTTTTCTTTGGTTTCTACTCGCTAAAGGCGGGATGAAATAAATATATTTTTTTGGCAGGTAATCCCTGCAGAAAGGAGTGCCTTATGTTAAAGGTGTTTGGAACCCAAGTCGTTGTTTCGAGAGGATATGACGGCGCAGCAGCAATCAAATTTTCGGAGAAAGGTGATGCGGTGAGATTCCGGATCGGCAAAAAGGTCTATGATCCTAACGCTGAGGACAACTCTCGTTGGATCAACATGGCGGTTAAGGGCTTTGGCTCAATCTGCGAGCGAATTAAGAAAATGCAGCTCAAGGATGGATCGTTTATCAACTTTGTTGGCCGTCTTGATGAGGATGTATGGGAAGACCAGCAGACGCATGAGAAGAAAAGCGCGATGGTTATCATTCTGGATGACATCGAGTATGCTTCCGGCGGCGGTAAGTCTAAAGATAACCATACCTCTGAACAGACAGCAAACGGTGGACAGACGGCATCCCCGGCGGCACCGGCGCAGGCAGCCCCCTCAAATAGCGGAGGCTTTACCGGCTATGAGGCGTTTGGCGGAGGCAACCCCTTCTTCGACGAAAACTGAGAACAAACAAATGAATCGGGCGTATAAAAGGCGCACATGAGTTACGAAAGTATTCTCGTGTGCGCCTTTTTGCGTTCTAAAGGAGGTATCGTATGACCAATGAAAAATTCAGACTTCTAACCGAGGCTGAAAAACAGACAAAACTCAGGGCTGTTCTGAAAACCAAAACCAAGGACTGTCTATCGGAAGATGAGATCAGAAATATTTTACTGATGGTTTTACCCCAAAGACAGTATAGCGTGTTTGTCTATTCAGATGCAGCCGAGTTTTCAAGCATACTGACCGTAAAGAAGCCCCGCGTCGGACGCACTGTGTTCGGGCAGGTGTTGGTTGGTACAGCGGATTTGCCCGGCAGATTGTTTGATGCAGAGCACGCTGCAGCAGTTATGCTGCGAACTGTGGGAGATGAAATTTCAAACGAGTTTCATATCTATATCCCCTCACAAATTATCGGAAAGGATATATGCAGCAATGAATAACAAGGAATCCAAGAGGCGCATTGCCTATGATGCATTGGTGATTTTGGGAATGCTGGCTCTGCTGACTTTTATTTGTAGGCTGTGGCCGATCCTGTTACTGATTATTCTCGGCGCCGTTGTGGCAGCGATCCGATTGCTGTTTTTATCTTCAAAGCGCGTCGAAGTAATCGAACCATTGCCCTTATTGCCTGCACCGATTCCGGAACCAACGGAACAGGATATGCAGGCGATGGCATATTCTCTCATACTCAAACGGATTACCGGAATGGTTCTGGCTGAGTATCCGAATGCCAGATGGGTGTGGGAAGCTTCAAATGCTCCCAAACTGATTGAGCTTGGAGAAGATGTATTTATTCTCCTGAACTCTGCCGGCGGATATCGCAAGGCAAAGGTCCTCATTCAGAACCTTCAGGTTATCGGACTGCAATATATTGAAGCATCTGTGGTCTCAGACGAAAGTGAAGCGGAAACGGATGAGATTCCGGAAACTCAGCTCAAGGAAAACTATGAACTGATTGCCTTCGAGTGGACCGAATCCCACATATTTGAACTCAATGCGCGATGTAACGATGCCATCGGGCAAGGACTCACGGAAATCATTCTGAAAGCTGAAGAGCTCCCCGTTTCGGAAAGCTGGCCGGATGTATGCCGGGAACTGGTTCGTGCTGAGCTCACCGATGTCGAATGTGTTCCGGAAGGAATCAAAATAAATTTATCGCACTAAGTGCAGAAAGGAAATTAAGTATGGCTACATACATTAACAACATTTTTAACTTCAGCAGAAATCTGCCGGCGCCGTTCGACACCCTTCCCAATAAAAAGATCAAGGTATCTTCCAAGTATGGTGACGGAACGACTTCTACTCTTTGCTCAACTGTAATCAAAGCGGCCCATGCAGTTTGTCGCTGTATGAATGGCACAGGTGAAGGTGCTGTCGGTGTAATTGATCATCGTACCGTTTCGGAATACAAATCATCCGTTGGTGCCGACGCCTATCATTTGGTCGTGTATGACAGCAATTCAGGCAGTCTGATGGCCAGCGTTTATGACAAGAACACGGAAACCTTTGAAAACTATGTTCTGAACAATACCGGAAGGGACGGAGCAGCCGTTATGATGGCGATCTTTCCTATACTGATGAATGATGATGAGTTCCGTGAAAACTTTGAAGCTTATCAGGATGAAATGAATGGCGGGTACCCCAACATGGACAAGGCTACCGAGTATATGGCACTGATGTGTGACAATGCTTATCGCCGTATCAAGGATGACAGTTGTTCGGCTCATGTGAAAGTTAATGTGGACAAAGCAGGCAATTTGATGCGTGTTTCGCAAGCGCATTTGGATTCCGGCAGTTTTACGCCGACATCGGTTTTAGCAGGTGAATTTACGATTTTCGCTCAAACGGGTCCGGCGCCGATCTATTCAGCAACATCGTCCATCGACCACGCAGATTTCGTAGGGCAGTATGTGCTGAATAAGCGTGTGCTTAACCCACAGGAAATTTCCTTGGTGCCTCAGCTCCCGGAATGGTATATCATCCCGAATGAGGTAGTGGATATTTGCAAACACGCCAAAGCGACAACAGGCAAGTCAATGCAAATGAGGAATTTCCTGCTTCGGGGTCCGGCCGGTACCGGAAAAACAATGGGTGCCAAAGCGATCGCTGCGGGGCTCGGTCTTCCATACATGAAATACACCTGCTCTGCAAACACGGAGATTTTTGATTTTGTAGGCATGATTTTCCCGGATTCCGAGAACTCAACAACCGGTAACGCGCAGCTTGATGCAGAACGCGAAACACTGATGCAGATGGGTGGAATCAACTATACGAATGTGTCTAAAATGATGAAACTCCCCGACTTGGACGATATGGATTATGATCCGGCGGGTGTATACATGGCGCTGACGGGTGTAGAAAACTCTGCAGCAACTTCACAGGATTGCATGAGCATTGTTCTTGATCGCGTCACCGAAAAGGTGCGTGAGCTGTCACAAACAGTAGATAACGGCAACAGCAGCGGTCAGTCTTATCGTTATGTGGAAACGGATTTTATCAAAGCATTAAAACATGGTTATGTGATTGAGATCCAAGAACCTTCCACTATCGTACAGCCGGGTGTGCTTGTCGGTCTGAATTCCCTTTTGGAGCAGTCCGGATCGATTACACTTCCCACCGGCGAAATCATTCAGCGACATCCCGATGCGGTGGTGGTTGTGACAACTAATATCAGCTACGAGGGCTGTCGCGGCATGAACCAATCTGTTCTTGACAGAATGAGTCTGGTGCGTGATGTGGAGCTTCCCACACCGGAGGTCATGGCGCAACGTGCGATGTCCGTTACCGGAGTAACCGATGAATATCAAGTGTCGCAGATGGTTCAAGTGATCAATGATCTGGCGGAATATTGCCGTAAAAACAGTATCACTGATGGCTCATACGGTATGCGGAGCTTGATAGACTGGATTGTCAGTGCAGAAATTACCGGCGATGTCTATGAGTCGGCTAAGTATACCATTATCAGCAAAGCCACAGCGGATGCGTTTGACCGTGAGGCGCTGATCAGCGCAGTCCTGGAGCCCATCTTTGCACCGAAAAGACATAGAGCAACGGCATAAATATCAGAGAAAGGAGTTTAACCCAAATGGCAAGGGTGAATCATAAGTTGGTACGGCAGCGCCTCAATGAGAAGCGCAGCAAAATAACAGACAAGCAGTTCTTCTCGTCCCGTATGTTAGCGGGGCATTTTGAAGATATGGCAGCAGCACAGACACGGCGGTATCATTATAACCGCCGCGTCCGTGTAAACCTATACTGGAAACCAAAAGATAGTTTTACGGCGGCTACTGATAATATGCAGATTCGCATCAATACAGGACATCCGCTTGTCACTAAGGTCAAAGGGCGTGAGAGCAGATATCAAATTGTGTGCGGTATGTTTGCACATGAGCTGGGACATGTTCTTTACACTGATTTTCTGACAAGCCAGACTTATCACAATTATCTCGAAAGTTTCCGATGGTATCCAAACCCACCCGACTTGAAAACAACGGCAGATGCAAACAATGAAAAGGCTTTTTGGGAGTATCTCAAAGAAGATCCTAAAAATCTGCAGATGGTTCATTGTATTGCAGCTAACATTGCGAATGTTATAGAGGACGGATATGTGGAAAATCGTATGCTGACCAGTTTCCCTGGTACATTGGGATACGGACTTGAAACATTGCGGGAACGACATTTCAGTGAGATTGCAACGGTTACAGAGCTTATCGAAAAAGAAGAGGATGACGGTCGGCATATCTTTGAAAGCATTATGCAAATTATGCTGTCCTATGCCAAGTTCGGTTCTATCAAATATGGTGATGAGCCCGTCACAGATGAGCGTGTTCAGGTCGTGTTCGGTTTGATTAACGACATTGATGCAGGGCTTATGACTCGGTCGGGTAAAGAACGATGGAATGTTGTCAACCTCATCATGATTCGCTGCTGGGAGTATATCCAAAATTTCTGTGAGGTGTGCAAGGAACGCCAGGAAGAAGCAGAAGCGGCAGGCGGTACAAGCAGTGTCGCTGAGACTCTTTCGGAAATTCTGCAGTCTATCGCCGGTAGTTCTGCGAATGGTTCAGGCAGCAGTACTCCTGTTCCCGAAGCATCGGGTGGTTCTGAAGAATCCGCCACAGCTGCTGCAAGAGCTCAAACCCGGGCAGAAGCAGCAGAATCAGAAGGCGGCGGATCTGAGTCTGAGGAGGAAGCGTCTGTACCCCAGACTGAACCGAAAAATGAAGAAAGTCCATCTGAGTCTGGAGAAAGCTCCGGCGGAGATGAATCGGGCGAAGCGTTGGCAGGCGGATCTGTTGCAAGCTCCGGAAAGCAGGAAACTTCATCAAGTGAAGAGGGACGAATTCCGCTTCAGCAAACGGAAAAATTGTCAGCGCCCGTTGGAGGAACGACCGTCAGAAACGATCAGTATGAACGAGAGCAGTATGACAATGCGGCAGCCGATATTAACCGTATTCTTGATAAGATGGCGGAAAGTGCTGCCTGTCAGGAGCTTGAGAGTGAACGCATCCGCGAACTGAACGAAGCTGCCCAGAGTATTTCCTATGGGAACATTCACGAGGGTGTTTATATCCGCGTGAACCGCGTTGCATCGGTAGATCCCGATTTGGTGGAGCAGTATGATGCTATATGCAACCCGTTGGTGAATATATCAAGACAGCTTCAAAAGAGCCTGATTAAGCAGCTCAAGGATAATCGGCGCGGTGGAAAACAGACTGGACTCATTATGGGGCGTCGCCTGGATGCGCATGCGCTGTGCCGCAACGATGGAAAGGTGTTCTATAAAAATAATCTGCCGAACGAAATACCTGAGCTTGCGGTAGGACTGCTTTTGGATGAGTCCGGTTCAATGAGTTCCTGTGACCGTTGTACCTACGCCAGAGCGGCTGCAATCATCCTGCACGACTTTTGTGAGAGCCTCGAAATTCCGGTTATGGTGTACGGTCATTCAACGGATTACTATGACGGTCATGATTCCGTAGAGCTTTACTCCTATGCTGAGTTTGACGGTTTCGACAATGACGATAAGTACAGACTGATGGATATCGGTGCCAGAGGCAGTAACCGCGATGGTGCAGCTCTGCGATATGTTGCAGATAATCTTTCTAAACAGCCGGCGACTGTAAAACTCCTCATACTGGTTTCAGATGGGCAACCTGCCGATACCGGCTATTACGGTACCGCTGCGGAGGAAGATCTGCGAGGCATTAAGCAGGAATATCAGCGAAAAGGCATAATCTTTGTTGCCGCAGCAATCGGTGACGACAAACAGAATATCGAGCGGATCTACGGTGATTCTTTCCTCGATATTACTGACTTGAATCAACTGCCCACAAAGCTGGCCGGTGTGGTTAAGCGACATATACGGGTATAACAATCAGCAGAGAAGCCGGTTAGACGGCTTCTCTGTATCTTATTTTAGGAGGATTATTTACAATGCATTACTTACATAGAATTTTGGTCTATCTGCCGGATGTTATTTCGGAAGAAAAAATGAAAGAAAAAGAATTACTTGAAACCATTCGTTTATATGCTGACGCCGAAACGGAATGTTTTTATCAGAGGGCTTTTGATTGGCGTGAAACAGATTCGGCAGGATGCTGGTCTGATATGTATCCACAACAGGTTTATCTGGCATCATCGGATGTGGATTGGTTCATGAACGAACTTCAGCAGGTGATGTTATCCCAGCGCACAGAGATAGACAGTTGTATGGAGCAATTAAAATCGTCAGTCGGCAACAATTTGGAGGATATCGTTAACGGCCTTTGGAAGCGTAGTTCAATGGATGATGCAACAGGCGGTTATAGCATAGTAATTATAAATATGGTAGTCATACACATAAACTGTACAAGACTTTTGATATCCACCATCACTGGTTCGAGCTGTTATTATTGCAGTTCCACCTTTACGAGCCGTAACTAAGCCGTTAGGGCTTACGGTCGCAACAGTAGAGTTATTTGAAGTCCAAAGGATACCTTTGTCGGTGGCGGTAGAAGGATACACGGTTGCGGTCAATTGCTTTGTTTCATCAGCTAAAAGAGAAGCGCTTGTCGCGGATAGGTTTATACCAGTAGTTGGTACGCGGTATGATATCGTCAATACCGGTGCACGGTGTGCTTCGCCCTCCGAGGACACCACACTGTTGTAGTCGTTGTAATCTTCGTTGCTATAAGTAAAGTCGATACCATAGTTTGGCGAACCACTGTACCAGGCTTTCACCATATCTGTAATATTAGCGTTAAAATAATCCAGATAACTACCTTTGTAAGTGATATCTGTATACGGGCCAGAACTTCCGTATGGCTGGTTGTTCCATGTGAGGGAAGATTCATACCACTGATGATCTGTCACACGGAGCGTCCACATTTTTATTCCTGAGTTAACCGAGGGGGTTGTTTGCCCGGAACGAAATGTAAATTTTAAATAGGCAGAGGTAACCACAGCTCCAGACGGGAGATAGGGTAAACTGGAGAAACGATGGTAACCAAAATTCTTATTGCCGTTTACCTTACCAAAACGAATATAATCAAGATTACCATTATTAGATGAACTGGGATTTCCTGCATCGACAAAGGTATCCTGTGCATTACTGTTGCTACTAACATAAGGCTCTAATGACGGATCAATCGTTACAGGATACACAATTTCCGGATGAGTAAGATACTTTTCCGGCACCACAACAGTTATAGTATATGTGCTGTCCTCATTAGCTGTCAACTCATAATACAAATCCTCGTTCATATGCCGAAAGTCAGAATCTCGCTGTTCTGGATCTTTTGCTGGATCATACGAATCATATGCATACAGACTCAAAAAACGATATTCTATTTTTTCAAGATCGTTTTTATCTGCTACTAGTATATTCATCCCATTTTCGGTAAGGATGGGGACATGGGTGTCCGAAGAAAAGGTAAAATCGAACCGGTTCTGCCCCGTATATTTATCAAGGATTATGTTCTCCTTGAGTCCGCTTTCAGTATTAATATACTCTACTTTTGTATCGGAACCGAACACAGCAGGATAAATAATACTTCCTTGGCCCTTTTCGGTCTGAATTTTTCCACTGCCACTTCCGGCAGTATTTGAATCTGCTCTAAACGTGAATACATTGTCAAAATTGATGCCCTTTGCAGCAGTATTGCCGAACTCAACAGTAAAACTGTTTGCAGAATTACGGAATGAGAAGCCGTTCTTGGCACTTTCCGCTTTCGTTAGGGATTTCATTGAGGTGTCGATAAACTGCAATTTGCCAGATTGATCCACGTATTTAACAGGAACAGAATGAATGGTTAATCGCTGTTTGCTGCATTCGTCGTGATGAAATGCGAAGGCTTCGGCTACATCAC
>ERZ824600.3942-NODE-3942-length-13607-cov-3.237972_pt1 | contig 13607 bp, 12 predicted proteins | sample MGYA00519933_ERZ824600 | MGnify/ENA primary metagenome ERZ824600 (study PRJEB31778, sample SAMEA3449178) | human gut metagenome | biome: human gut; feature: human-associated habitat; material: faeces | place: United Kingdom | collected 2010/2012 ... | reverse complement strand
CCTGAAAAGCTGTAAGCATATCTCTGTCATAAGAAGAGAGCTTCGATACATACTCTGCCTTATTAAGAAGATCACCAATATTGCTGCTGGACATCAGTATCTCAAGGAACTTGGTATTACCACCCTCATACATGAATTTGATTCTCTTCTTCATGCTGTTATACTGATCATCCTCATCAACCTTCGCCTGTACAAGCTCTTCCTCAGCTGTTGAAATTTCAGTTTCCTTGGCACTTAATTCTTCCTGCGTCTTGTTCATCTGGTCAATTATGGAATTAAGTTTCGCAGCAAGTGTATCTTTTTCAGCCTGAGCTGCACTCTTCTGTGATTGCAGCTCATCTGCTTTTTTCTGCGCTTCATCAATTGTCACAGCACCGGAAGTAATTGTCATTGACAGCATCATTCCGACTGACAGAACCAGTGCTGTCACCTTTCTCATCCGTCTTTTCATAGGTATCTCCTATTACACTCTTAAGTGCTTACGAACAGTGAAGTAACTTCCGAGGAATCCAATTCCAATTCCCATTACCAGCCCAATCGGCAGCAAATAGATATATACATTTCCAACCGGAAGGAATGTAATGATATTCTTCAGAATGCTAAACTTCTCCATAATATATACTACAGCCTTGTCATAAAGGAAATATAACAGAGCAAGCGGAATAACTGCACCGAATAATCCGATGATCAGACCTTCGATCACGAATGGTGATCTTACTACAAAGTCCTTCGCTCCGATATATTTCATGATTGCAATCTCTTCTTTTCTGACTGTAATACCTGTTGTTACCGTATTACTGATCAGGAAGATCGATACTCCGAGAAGAATTGCGATAATCGCAATTACCACGAGGAGCTCAATGAGCGTAAACCCACGATTCTTCCGTTTTGTTGTCATTTCTTTTTTCTCCTTAATTGTTTTTGTGAGACTACAAGACACCCGTCTTGCCAATCCACGAATGTTATAGCTACATTATACCACATAAAGTTGATTTTGGCAACCCCTTTCCCGATTTTTTTTCGTTTTTTTTACCGGAATCCGGGAAAAATCTCCCGTTTTTCACGAAAAACCCCGAGAAAAACCACATCAAAATCAGACCACAGACTTACAAAAGATGATAAAACAGAAGGAGATCCTCCCAGGAGCCATCCTTCCGATGGAATCCTCCGGGAAGCGTGCCAAGCTCCACAAAACCCAGTTTCCGATACAGCGCCCGCGCAGCTTTATTCGATTTCACTACCGCATTGAACTGGAGAACACGAAAACCAAGACGATGTCCCTCTGACAGCGAATCACGAACCAGCGCCTCTCCGACGTGCCGTCCACGCGCATCCCGGCTGACCGCGTAACTCGCATTCGCCAGGTGACCGCAGCGCCCGACATTGTTCGGATGAAGAATGTAGACCCCCACCACCTTCCCTTCCAACTCCGCAACTCCTGTAAAACTCTGCGATGCAAAACATTCTTCCGCCTCCTCCGCTTTCAGAGGAAACTCCTGTGGAAACGCATTCGCCTCTTCCACCACTTCATTCCAGATCCGACGCATCGACTCCAGATCTTCCGATTGATATTTTCGGACTCGACAGTTCATTCTACAACCCTCCGTTTTTCCCAAACAGTTCCAGTTCTTCCTCGCAAAGTGCATAGTATACCGCATCTCAGAAGAGGAATCAAATGCAGATTTCAAAAACCTTCCACCCGATTTTCAGACATCCGACCCTTGATTTTTCCCGTTTTCAGACCATATTATCGCAAATAAGGAATGAATGGAATCCTCCGGAACAACGACTCCGCATCCATCCGCGAAGGATAAAAAACGGCAAACCGGTCCGGAGACTTCCGCCAGAACCACGATTCAGGAGAAGCGGATATTTTATGAAGAGCATGACAGGTTTCGGACGGGCCGAAGAGTACAGCGGCGAACTCCAGTGCGGATTTAAAATCGAAATTTCCTCCATCAATAAAAAACAGTTCGATCTGAAAATTTCCATGCCGCGGGAACTGATGCCGCTGGAAATGGAGCTGCGCGCGTTTGTGGCGGAACGGATCGCACGCGGATCGCTGACCTTGCGGATCGAGCCGCTGATGCAGACCGGGCAGCCGATGCAGAATGCGGACTTTTCCAAAGCGGAACTGATCCTCGCCGCGGCAAGAGAGTTTCAGGAGAAGCATCACCTGCCGGGAGAGATCACCATCTCCGATCTGCTCGCCATTCCGGATGCGATCACGTTTCAGGCGGTCGATCTCTCCGACGAGAAGAGCATGGAGTTTCTGAAGAGGCTGCTCTCCTCGGCAATCGACGGACTGATCCGCATGCGGACGCTGGAAGGAGTCAATCTGCAGAAGGATATTCTCGAACGCATCGACACGATGGAGGCGATCGTCAACGAGATTCAGCCGCTGGCGGAGGCCCTTCCTGAAATTCAGAAACAGCGGCTCTACAAGCATTTGAAAGAGTTCGACCTGCCGGTGGACGACAATGACGAACGCATTCTCCGGGAGGCGGTCATTTACGGAGACAAGCTGGATACGACGGAGGAGATCACCCGTCTCCGCTCCCACTTTTCCAACTTCCGCAAGCTCGCGCGGGAGACGGAGGGGCCGGTCGGGCGGGCTCTCGACTTCATGGTCCAGGAGATCTTCCGGGAGTGCAACACGCTGGGAAACAAGGCGGCGTCCACCGAGATTTCCCCGCGCGTTGTCACGCTGAAAACCGAACTGGAAAAAATCCGCGAGCAGGTTCAAAACATCGAATAAGGAGACCTTCCCCATGAAACACTGTCAACACGTGGAGCCGACACCGGAACAGACGACGGAGTTCATCCACTCCGTCACACTGGAACTGGTGCAGACCTATCAGGACGGCATCGGCGTCAACCACAGCGAAGGAAACAATCTGCCCCGCGAAACGGAGGTGCTTGCGATCCTCGGGAAACTGCTGGAACTGATCTATCCCGGATTCGGAACGAGAGAGGCCTACTCCATGGCGACTCTGCGATTCTCGGTCGGAGAGATCATCTCCGCTCTGTACGTCGAACTCAGCGACATTCTGCAGAGAACGCTGAACTTTCACTGCCGTCTGACCGAATCCTGCGGGGAGTGCACCTGCGGACAGCAGGCGCAGGCGGCATCCAGACGGCTCCTTGCCGCCCTGCCCCGTCTGCGCGAGATCGTCAAGAAGGACATTCAGGCCGCCTATGACGGCGATCCCGCGGCGCGATCCTTTGACGAGGTCGTCATCAGCTATCCGGGCCTCAAAGCCATCACCATTCAGCGTCTTGCCCATATTCTCTATATGGAGAAGATCCCCATGATTCCGCGCATCATGACGGAGTATGCCCACCGCATCACCGCCATCGACATCCATCCCGGCGCACGCATCGGAGAGGGATTCTTCATCGACCACGGAACCGGTGTCGTGATCGGGGAGACCGCTACGATCGGAAACAACGTCAAACTGTATCAGGGTGTCACACTCGGCGCTCACTCCTTCCCCAAGGATGCGTGCGGGAAGATCATCAAAGGAGCGAAGCGGCATCCGGATATTGAGGACAATGTCACCATCTACGCCGGAGCGACCATTCTCGGAAATGTGACGATCGGCGCGAACTCCGTCATCGGCGGGAATGTCTGGCTCACGGAAAGCGTTCCGCCCGGAACGAAGGTCCGCATCGCCGATCCGGAACTGACCATCAAAAAACCCGAGGAGGCCGGACGATGAACGAAGATCCCATCCGCAACCATCTTGAAACGGTCCGCGCGCGCATTGCGGAGGCCGCGAAACAGGCAGGACGCGATCCCGCATCGATCCGTCTTCTGGCGGTCTCCATAACCTTTCCCCTCGCCGACATCCTCGACGCATTCGGCGCAGGGCAGCTGGAATTCGGAGAAAACCGCGTTCAGGAACTCGAAACCAAAGTCCCCGGCTCCGATCCGCGGATGGTCTGGCATCTCATCGGACATCTCCAGTCGAACAAGGCGGAGAAGGCGGTGGAGCTGGCGGACTGCATCCATTCGGTCGATTCCGTCAAACTGCTGAACAAGATTGACGCGGCCGCCCGGAAGCATGGAAAAATTCAGGATCTCCTGCTGGAGGTCAACGTCTCCGGCGAGGAGTCGAAGTTCGGACTTTCCGGATATGATGCGCTCCGGGAGACGGCGGAACAGGCTCTCGCCCTCCCCGCGGTCCGTCTGCTCGGGCTGATGACGATGGCGCCGCTCAATGCCGACAAAGCTGTGCTTCATGCGACATTCGGCGGTCTGCGCGAATTCCGGGACCGTCTGGAACAGGAGTTCTCCATCCGTCTGCCCGAACTCTCGATGGGCATGAGTTCCGATTACCCCGAGGCGATTGCGGAAGGGGCAACCATCGTCCGGATCGGCACGGCGATCTTCGGCGGACGGGGATGACGATTCCCCATCCGCACATCCGCCGCATCCGCCACTCCTGCCGAATCACCCTTTCCGGGCAAACGAGCGCGGAGGAACGGTGACGCCGTCGATCTCGACCGGAGACGTGCCGAAATTCACATAGACCGATTCGCCGCCGGAGTAGTCGGTGCGGGTCAGAGTCTCCGAAAGACGCGTAAACTCGGTGATCCGGCAGAGCTGCAGATCGCCGAGGGTTCCGATGTAGTCGTCGGCGGCCTGTTTGACCGCGGCGATCTCCGCTTCCAGGTTGTCCAGCGTGAAGTCCGCCGTTTCGAAACGACCCGGGACAGGGGTGTTGGTGCCCGGAAGATAGTTTCTGGTCGCGAAATGGCGGTAGAAGTAAAAGAAGGGCATGCCGCCGAAGGAGAGGTTCCGGAGATACTGATCGGAGCCGGGGAGCGCATTGATGGATTCTCCGGTCAGATTGTACAGCAGGATTCCGTGGTAGACCATTTCGTACAGCGGAACGATTTCATCGACGTAGTCACGGGCGGAGAGTCCGCTTCCGTCATCGGCGGTGTCGATGTAGAGGACGCGGTCCAGAACGCCGGCGGCGAAATCGAACGGGCCCTCGCACTGGACTCCGCCGAAGATCTCCTTCGCGGTGCGGAGGATGTCCGTGCGCCAGCGGGCCATGCCGGTTTTGGTGTTCGGATGGACGGGATCCCAGCAGACCCGGAGTCCGGTTGAAGTCAGACAGTCGGTGAAGTGCACGCCGCGGAAGCCGAGATCGTGAATTGCCTGGAGATTCCGGAGGGAATAGGTTTTCCGCATCGCTTCCGGACAGAGAAGCCACGCCTGACCGCCGCTCCAGACACCGTCCTTGATGGGAAAGCCCTCCTGCGTGCGGATCAGGAGGGTGTCGAAGGGATCTTTCGAAATCGAATAGGCGTCGTAGTGGTTGTCGTGCGCGGAGATGGTGTAGCCGGCGGAGCGGGTGTGCCGGATCAGGGAACGCAGGGCGGTCTCTCCGCCGAAACTCTCCTCCACCGGAAGGATCTGCGGATAGCGGCCGTCGTGTCCCTTCGCCGCCCAGCCGACCAGACAGAAATTCGCATGTTCCAGCCCCTGTTTCCGGCATTCATCGACTATGCTTTCCACCTGCCGGAACGTGCAGAACGCATGAACCGACGGCTCATTTTCGGGAGTCTGCTCCATCACCTCCGTGGGGAACGGCCACTTGCTCCCCATGCGGATACGGATCTCAGGAGAGCGCAGCGCTTCCGCAAGCACGGGATTGTCCGCGGCGCGCGTCTTCAGCGGAACGATCTCTCCGGCGGCGATCCGCTCCTCCCGGTAGAGTTCGGCCAGCACCGCGGCACCGGAACGCCCGTTCAGCGGACGGCGGCAGACCCGGATGCGGATCTCGTCGTTCACCATCGGCATATTCTGGCGGCGGACACTCAGTTCGTACCGGAGCTGGAACACCGGAGCCAGCCGATACGTCCGATGCGCGCCGCGCGCCGTTTCCAGATGCAGCAGCGCGTCGCAGTACCCCTCCCGGAGAATCACGCCCAGGAGGGTCTTTCCATCCGACATCCCGTAGACAGGCATGTTGCACTCGGAGAGTCCGTTCCCGTAAATCCCGATCTCATAGACGGCCGACCGCTTGTTCCGGAAACGGCTGAGCACCCCCGACTGCTGGGGAAGCAGATAGTATCCCTCCGCCCCCTCGTGCGTCCGGCAGAGATCCGGCAGAAGTTGGATCGAATGCCAGCGGTTGTATGTCTCCTTCAGACTCTCCCGGGGCAGGAAAAGCTCGAATCCATCCGGAAGCGCAGAGCAGTGGAGTTCAAACTGGAAGCCGAGTCCGGGTGCGAACAGGCAAAAATCTCCCGCTCATCCGTTCCGGAACGTAGAATCTCCCAGCCGATTTCCCCGGAAACCGGAATCTCCGCGGAATCGGCATAATTGCTCCAGTATTTCACAATGGCAAGAGGACTCCCTTCAGGAAAAAGCGTGCCGAAATCCATGCAAAAACTCCTTTTTCTGATGTTGATTTTGTTTTCAGGCGCATTGGATCTTCCGGGGGATAATTTAAACGTCCGCCAGAGGGTTTCAAGGGAGAAAAGAGGGTTTTTCCCGTTTTTTATCAGGATTGATTTATCTTCCCCTGCATATTTTTTCAGGGCAAAAATACGAACAGGAATTATTGCTAATTCTTTTTACAATAAAAAAACGAAAACGGTTTGACATTTGTAAAAATCCGTGTTAGACTGTTCCGAAGAACCTTCCGTTCGGATTTTTTCTGTTTTTTTTCGAATGTAATCAGTGAGGTGTCGCTATGGATAAAGAGTATTGGAGAAGAAAAATCAAGGGTGCCCTTCTCGGGAAAACAGTCGGAGAAACCATTGGCCGTCCCCACATGGGCGCACACGATGCGATGAGTCTGGAATTCTACGATCCTCTTCCGCCGCCGAACTCCTCCTGCTGCTTTCTGGATTTTCAGCTGGTGTGGCTGACCAAACTGAGTCAGCTCCCGCATCCGGTCGCCGAACGGGATTTCTTTGCCCAGTGCTGGCTGGACCACATCCGCTTTTACGACGCCGAATACGGACTGGCTCTCCGAAACCTGAAAAACAGCATCATGCCGCCGTGGAGCGGAAGCTTCGACAATTTCTTCAGCGATAATTTCGGAGCGGCAAAGCGGGCGGACATCTGGGCGTTCCTCGCTCCGGCCAAACCCGATCTGGCTAAAAAGGCGGCCTATGAGGACGCCTGTGTCGACCACGATTCCGATGGGATCTACGCGGCGGAATTCTTTGCGGTTCTGCTGAGCGCCGCGTTTATTGAGAACGATCTGGATACGCTGCTGAATACGGCACTGGAGGCGATTCCACCGGAATCGCGCCTGGCGGAAGTGGTCCGGGAGACCCGCGCGCTCTGCGCAAAGGAGAAGGACTGGAAGGAGGTCCGGAAAACCCTGCTCTCCAAGTACGCCTGCGAGAATTATGAGGACAGCGTGATGAACACCGGATTCATTCTGACCGCTCTTCTTCTCGGGAAAGGCGATTTTGAAACCTCGCTTCTTATTGCGGTGAACTGCGCGAGGAACACCAGCGGCAATGCGGGAATGGTCGGCGAGCTGCTCGGTCTTCTGGAGCCGGAGACGATTCCGCCCCGCTACCTGGAGCCTGTCACGGAACAGATCGGCAGCAACGATCCGGAATCGACGCTGAACTATCCGCTCAATTTCGACGCATTCATCGAAGCGCTGATCGAACTTGCCGGCCGTCTGGAAATCCATACGCCGCCGGTCTGCGACGAACCGGACTGGAACCATTTTCTCATTCCCGTGGAGTGCGGAATCTTCCGGAACTGGAACCGCTGGAACGAAACGCTTCCCGAGACCACGGATCTTCCGCTGAAGACCCAGTACACCTCCCCGGCTGCTTCAACTATCTGGACACCTTCGAGGTTCCGGCGAACTCGCTGTACATGATGCGCTTCCGCTTTACGATAGAAGAACCGAAAATGGTCCGCGTGATCTTCAACTGCAACGCGGTCTCCCGCGTGTGGGTGGACGGAGTCTTCCAGTTCGGACGGGACGGCGGATGGATGGCGCCTTCCTACGACACGGTCCCGCTCAACCAGTTCTGCGACATGGAACTGGATGCCGGCATTCACGAACTGGTTGCCGGAGTCGCTCCCGGCTCCCCGGAAGAGAACATCTACTGGGTCATGGGAGTTGCCAACTGCTCGGACTGCCAATGGCTCCCCTACGCGTTCTTCAACAGCATCGACGAGTAGGAAATCGGGACATTTGCGGAAAGCGGAAGAATCCGGCACACACAACAGGCTTCTGCCGGAGACGAGGCGGGACGATCAGAAAACAGGACGGAGCAGTCCGCGCGTTCTCAAAATCCGCAGAGCTTCATCATCGCCGTTTTTCGCGGCGCGCCGCAGCCACTCCTCTCCGTGGGTGATGCTTCGGGTGACGCCGCGGCCCTCCAGATAACGAAGACCGAGAACCCGCTGTGCGGTGGTGTCGCCTTTCTGAGCGGCGAGTGTGAACCAGTAGACCGCGGCGGTTTCATCTTTTTCCAGATCGCCCTGTCCTGCGGCATACATGCAGGCGAGATTGTACTGGGCGCGGGCGTAGCCCTGTTTTGCCGCGCGGAAAAAGAGTTCGGAGGCTTCCCGTTCGCTTTTTTTCATTCCGATCCCCTCGAGGCAGAAGACACCGAGACGGAACAACGCCTGCGGGTTGTTCTGTTCCGCCGCCCGCTGATACCACGGCAGAGCCGCGGCGAGCTCCTGTTTTCCGGACACGGTCCCGTTTGCGAGGAATTCGGCATACTTGAACTGGGCCATGGCATTCCCGCGCTCGGCGGACAGACGATACAGATTGAACGCCCGCGGCAGATCGACCTCAACCGCCCGTCCATACTCGTAACAGAACGCGAGTTTTCCGAGCGCCTCCGCATCCCCCGACTTGGAGGCGCGGCGGAGCAGGCGGATCATCTCCGCAGGATCCTTTTTCATTCCGATTCCTCCATACTTGCAGTCGGCCAGCATGCGCAAGGCCTCCGGCGGGGGATTTTCGAGAGCGACGAGCCTGTTCAGGATCGTCACGGCCTGCGGGATCTCCTCCGGCTTTCCTCTTCGGAGCAGCATCTGGGCATAGAGCAGTTCGGCCGGCTGGAAGCGCTCCTCCGCCAGATCTTTCAGCAGGGAGAGGCCGTATTCCGGAAGGGGCGGGATTTCCGGCGTTCCGAGTTTTCTGTCGGCGGGGAGTCCGGAAATGGTGACACCCGCCACATGGAGCCTGGCCATCAGCACTCCGGCGTCGGCCGCTTTCCGGAACCACTGAACCGCCTCATAGCGGTTTCGGTGGACGCCCGAACCGTTCATCAGGCAGACGGCATAGTTGTACATGCCTTCCGGCACGCCGGCCTCCGCGGCCTTGCGGTACCAGTACGCGGCGACCGTCGGATCCGGACGGCGGGAGTTCAAACCGTGAAAGTACTCATGAGCCAGTTTGAGCATGGCCTCCCGGTCGCCCTTCCGGGCGCTGTCCCTCAGCGGATCGTCCGTCTCATCCGCAAGCAGTGCGGCCGACAGGAAAAGCAGTGGAAAAAGTTTCTTCATCATCCGGATAAGATAACCGTTTTTCCGGAAAATTCAAATTTCCCCTCCCGGAAGAATTCTTGACAATCCTCCGCGAGAGGCTTATATTACAAAATCCAATCCGAAACCAGTCGGAAAAAGGGAAAAGGGAAAAATGGAAAAATTTGATGTTCTTGTCATCGGAGGCGGACCGGCCGGACTCTGCGCCGCCATCCAGTCGGCACGCGCCGGAGCGAAAACGGCACTCGTGGAAAAGAACGGCATCTGCGGCGGAACAATGACATTCTGCGGAATCAACTACCCGGGAATCTTCGACGCCTGGGGCCGGCAGATCATCGCGGGAATCGGCTGGGAACTGATCGAAAAGACCCTGAAGGAGACCGGCTCCTCGCTGCCGAAAGACTTTCTGAATCCGGATTCAACCACACAGCACTGGCTCCACCAGATCCGGGTGGATCCGCTGGTCTTCGCCTCACTGACGGACGAGGCGCTTCTGGAAAGCGGAGCAACGATCCTGTATCACACGATGCTGGCGACCCTGACTCGCAGCGAGAACGTCTGGACCGCCGGGCTCTGCGGAAAAGACGGTCTTTACCCGGTGGAAAGCCGCATCATCATCGACTGCACCGGCGATGCGAACGCCGTCAAAATCGCCGGACTTGAGTATCTTCAGCCGGAGACGACTCAGCCGGGAACCCTCAGCATCTATTTCCACAATTTCGACTACGACAAACTCGATTTCGAGCAGATGGAAAAGAATTTTGAAAACGCCGTCGCCGCCGGAGAGCTCACACCGGAAGATATGGGCTGGGCGCGGAAATTCAACCGGGGCTTCTTCCTCGGATTCGGCGGCAACAGCAACCACATCGTCGGCATCAACGCGGCCGACAGCGCGGGGAAAACCCGGATGGAAATCGAAGGCCGCCGCTCCATCCGGCGGATCTACAACTTCCTGCGGAAGCAGCCCGGGCTTGAGCACGTGGAGTTTCACATCAAATCCGGCGAATGCGGCGTACGGGAAACGCGGATGATCGTCGGCGAGAAAACGATTACGGTGGAAGACTATCTGGCGGGACGCCGCTATGACGACTCCGTCTGCTACGCCTTTTACCCGGTGGACCTGCACGATGCGAAACACGGCCTTGTGAATGAATCGCTGAAACCGGGCGTTGTACCGACCGTTCCACTGGGCGCGCTCATCCCGAAGAACTCCAAAGGGTTCCTGGCCGCGGGACGGATCCTCTCCTCCGACCGTCTGGCGAACTCGGCACTCCGCATTCAGGCAACCTGCATGGCGACCGGACAGGCCGCGGGAGCCGCGGTCCGGGATCATCTGGAACCCCGCGATGTCCCGTTTCCCGAACTGCGGACCTTGCTGGAAGCAAACGGAGCCATTGTCCCGTAAGAACCCCTTTCATCCGGGCGAATTACGAGAAAACAGAAAACGCATCCGGAAATTCCCGGATGCGTTTTTTGTTGTGAAGCAAACTGCTCTCTCTGCGGATCAGGCGTTTCCGGTGTGTTTGCAGCTGCTGCCGTTCGGTTTTCCCGGACAGGAGCGTTTTCCGTCGCGGTCCCGGCAGATCTCGTTGGCGAGCGGACGCTTGTAGAAGTAGTCCAGCACGTTGTCGAGCGTGATTTTTGCGATGTTCCGTTCCGCTTCCCGCGTGAAGAAGGCCTGGTGGGAGGTAATCAGGACATTGGGGAAAGTCATCAGCCGGGCGAGCACATCGTCGTCGATCGCGGAATCGGAACGGTCTTCGAAGAAGTAGTCGGTTTCCTCCTCATAGACATCGAGTCCGGCTCCGCCGATCTGTTTTTTCTTGAGTCCCTTGATCAGGGCCTGCGTATCGATCAGGGCGCCGCGGCTGGTGTTCAGGATGAACACGCCGGGTTTCATGGTTGCGATGCTTTCCTTGTTGATCATATAGCGGTTGTCCGGTGTCAGCGGGCAGTGCAGGGAGATGATGTCGCTCTCCCGGAACAGCACGTCGAGCGGGACGTATTCCAGGTGCAGCCGTTCTGCCAGTTCGGTATTCGGATAGAGATCGTATGCGAGGATCCGCATGCCGAATCCCTGAAGCAGCTCCGCGAAGGTCCGTCCGATCTTTCCGGTCCCGACGATTCCGATCGTCTTTCCGTAGAGGTCGAATCCGAGGAATCCGTTGATGGAGAAATTGTTTTCCCGGACCCGGCAGTATGCGCGATGCAGATTCCGGTTCAGCGTCAGCAGGAGACCGAGCGTATATTCCGCGACGGCGTGCGGGGAGTACTCGGGCACGCGGACCACCCGGAGTTTTCCATACGCCTCCGCGAGATTCACATTGTTGTATCCTGCGCAGCGCATGGCGATCAGTTCGACGCCGAGATCATGGAGGATCCGGATGGCCTCCGCATCCAAGTTGTCGTTCACAAACGCGCAGACCACCTTTGCTCCTTCGACGATCCGGGCCGATGCCGCGGTCAGCCGGGTCTCGTAATACTGGATGTCGAATCCGAAACGGGCCTCCCGGTTCGCCTCGTCGAAAAAGAAACGGTCATACGGTTTTGTGTCAAAAAATGCGATTCTGATTTTTGAATGAATCATAACATCCCCCTTTCGTTGTTTTTGTAGGGAATATATTCCCCCCTGCGGTTTTTTTCAAGTTTGCAAACGCATTTCAGATTTCATTCGATGGGGAAACGGGGTCGGGAATCCGGATTTTCTGTTTTTTCAATGTCTTTTCGCGGTACGCAAGCGGGGAACAGCCCAGATTCCGGCGGATGAACCGGATGAACGACGTCAGTTCGGGGAATCCGCAGCGTTCCGCGATTCCGCTGACGGGAAGATTGGTTCCAAGCAGCAGGATCTGCGCCTCCTGCAAGCGGCGGTCCTGAATGTAGCGCCCCGGAGAGACACCGATCTTCTCCCGGAACAGACGGCTCAGTGAACTGCGGCTGACCTTCAAATTGTCACAGATGAATTCCAGATCCAGATTCCGGTCGGAAAGCCTGCTCCGGATCAGCTCCATGCACTGCTTGACCAGCAGTTCCGAGCGAACCGGAGCGGAGCGGCCCGGACAAAGATCTGCCAGCATTTGACTCAAAATGCCAGAAAGCCGTCGAATCTGAAACCAGTCCGTATCCGCAATCGAGGTCTTCAGCTCCTCGAACCGTTCATCGTCCAGCTTTCCGCAGCTGCTCTGATGACGGGGATAGCGATAGGCGAGCAGTGTCGCCTCCGCCAGAGGTCCGTCAAACGCGACCCAGCGGGTCACCCATTTTTCCGACAGCGCATGGTGTCGATGCGCCTCTCCGGGCAGATAGTAGAAGACATCTCCGGGCAGAATCCGGAACGTCTCTTCGAAAAGGGTCAGTTCTCCGACCCCTTCCATTCCCCAGACGATCTCGGCAAACGAGTTCTTCAGCGCCCCCATTTCGGACACCTCTCCCGCGGAAAGAGTCTTCTCCCCCACCGAGAACAGATAGAGCGGCAGCGGCGGTTCCCGGAGAATCTCCTGTGTTCGGCTGTAACAGTCGTTAAACATCGGATGGCTCGAATTGTCCTGAAAGAAAAAGTCTGTTTTTGGTCTATTTTGTCATTTGCCGATCGGCGGCGTCATAGTATAGTATTTCAAAGGGAATTTTGCAAACAGGAGATGTGAAAAAAATGAATGATTTTGAAGCAAAAAAAGCGCGGGTGCTTCAGCGCTACGAAGCACTTGTCACCCGGAAGAACGCGGTCGATCCCGACTGGTACAACGGCTGTTTCGACCGGTATGTGAATCCGGTTCTGACGGCGGAAATGGTCCCCCCGTGGTGGAAGTTCGACTTCAATCCGGCGACGAATCCCTGGTTTATGGAGCGTCTTGGCGTCAACGCGGTTTTCAATGCGGGCGCGATCGAATGGGACGGGAAAATTTCTCTTGTCTGCCGAGTGGAAGGCAACGACCGCAAATCCTTCTTTGCCGTTGCCGACTCCGAAACCGGCATCGACGGCTTCCGGTTCCGTGAAAAGCCGATCCTTCTTCCGGAACTTGCCGAGCGGGACACCAATGTCTACGACATGCGCCTCACCCGCCACGAAGACGGCTGGATCTACGGTCTCTTCTGTTCCGAACGCAAG
>ERZ824600.3935-NODE-3935-length-13626-cov-3.407192_pt1 | contig 13626 bp, 10 predicted proteins | sample MGYA00519933_ERZ824600 | MGnify/ENA primary metagenome ERZ824600 (study PRJEB31778, sample SAMEA3449178) | human gut metagenome | biome: human gut; feature: human-associated habitat; material: faeces | place: United Kingdom | collected 2010/2012 ... | reverse complement strand
CGGTGCAGGCCATGGAAATCAAGGCGGCCTTCGATCAGGCGCGCGGCCGGGAGACGGGCTGCGGGTACATCTATATGCTTTTGAAACGCCATGGGTGGCGGCGTGTGACGGAGAAGTCAACATCCGCGCACACGCCCGCCGCGCGCTGGGTTCCCGAAACGCTCCGCGCCCGGGGCTGACGGGCAAATCCGCACAGACGGAATCGGGGAGACGGCTGCGGATACCTTTATTTGAAGCGGCATGAGCGACGGAGAAGCCAGCGTCCGATCACCCACATACAGAAAACGGCTCCGCCCGATCAGGGAACGGAGCCGTTTACCATGCGGAGATATTTGCGAAAGCGCCGCGCTTACGGTTCGCCGGAGGTATCCTCTTCGCGAGTGCTGACCGTCGCCTGCGGCGAAGCGGCGCTCGAAAAGACAGGGTTCGGATTGACAGGCGCGGAATCGGAGAAGAGCAGCGCCTGTGTCTGCTCACCAGCGTAGCCATCGACCTTCAGGTTGGCAACCTGCTGAAAGGTCTTGACAGCTGCCAGCGTGCCAGTACCATAGTCGCCGTCCACAGCGCTGTCTGCCGGAAGGTATTTCAGCTCAATCAGACGTTTCTGGAGAAGCTGCACGGGATACATCTTCGTTTTGGGGCCCATGACGACATATGTATCGTATACATAAGGTGAAGGCGAAGGAATAGGCACCTCAAGCGCGTTCGTCGTAAGAGGTGTTGTTTCGTTTTCCTCAAAGCCGAGCAGCTCGTTGAGTGTTACCAGTCGGTATCCCTGGCTGACGGCATAGGGGATAAACTCCTGAAGCCGTTTGAGATCTGTGTCTGTCGTATGGAACAGGTAGATACCGCCGGGGCGCAGATGCTTTTTAATGGCAGAGATGTTGGCATTGCAGAACTTGCAAACAAATTTGATTTAACATTAAAAACAGGAGCAAAAACTAAATTCGGCAAATTTGTAGGAAAGAGTTTCGGTTACTTAACAGAAGGCTGTACAAACAGATTTGCAGGCGGAAAAGTTGCTGTTGCAATGCAGGCTTTTATCTTTGCTGATATGTTAATCCACACTTTTAATGCTCCAAAAGGAGAAAAAGGTAAAACTCTTGCAGAAAGATTCGTAAATGACTTTACTTACTTTTTGGCACTTCCTGTTGGCATTTGGGCTATGCATAAAGCTGGTGGCTTAAAATACTTGGGAATGTCCAAAGAGCAGGTTAAAGCCTATGAAGAAAACTTGAAATTATTCAAAGAAGGTGCAAAAAACAAATTATATACGAAAAAAGGCTTTAAAATGCGCTCAAAAGTCTTAAATAGACAATTGAATGCCGGAGTAAAAAATCCATTCCTAAAATTAATCAAAAAAGCTGCTAATATTCTAACAGTAGGTCTAAATCAAAAACCTGTATACCTGTCAAAAAGTTCATCCAACCTTAATTTATTGCGTAAACTTGGATACTGGACAAAAAATGCAGCAGGATATCCTATTAGATTTGCAATTCCAATGATGTTAATTTCACCTATACTTGCAAAATGGGCAACAAAAGCTACCCATACAGTATTTGGCAGACCGACTAAATCAGTACTGGATGAAGAGGAAGAAGCATCAACAACTGATAAAACAGATACAACCGCTGCTGCTGCAGCAGCAATGCAAAATAAACCACAAACAATTCAACAGCCAGGACAAGTAAGCCCATCTCAAAAATCGACTCTTCAACACAAATCTCCAAATGATTATAAAAGTGATACTAATTTAATAAAAATGACAGCAAATGGGACAAAACCACAACTGACCCAACAAGCTAAAGCTGATAATAACAAGGAACAGGAACCACTAAGAACATATATTCCATCTCCGATAGGTATGGTTCAACAGCCGGCTGCACCGACAGGTTTAGATGCAGCGTTTGCACAAGCCGATGAAACTGAAAAATATGTCAACGATATTTTAGCAATGAAAATATCCTAATGTACAATTTGCAAAAGGAATAAATATATGTTAAAATGAAGTAAGCTCTGTATAGGTGTTAATTTTGTTCCTACATTTACATAAATAGGGAGAGTTAACTCTTAAGACGCTGAAGTATACCCGCCGATTTATATCGCCAGCGGGAAACGGATTAGTCAAGGTTCTCACCCACCTGCGAGATCAAGCAGGTAACAAAATCCGCTTATACAGGGCTATTTTAATTAGGACTTTTATGACCATTCCGAACCAATTTCGGAATCTTACCAGCACTCAGACTCTGAAACCAGTTCAGGGTGACAATTCTAGCTATGTTTAGTATAAAATACTATATAAGTTCCTTTAATTACTCATTGCACAGACGGCTTCGACATGGTATACTATACGTTGTAGGGGCGGATAAATTATGCAAAAAATTTCAACAATTATATTATCAGATGAATTTTCAACAAGTGAAGTTTTAAAATTATTCATTGAAGAGTTTGATAATCTTGAACTTCTAGAAAATTCCACAAACTTATCTGAAATTTCAGATAAAATTTTATCAATAAAAAATAAATCTATCGTAATTGTTGACTTATCTACAAATAAAAAATCTAAATTAGATTTAATCTTAAGACTTACACAAAGCTGCAAAAGCTGTAAAGTTCTGGCACTTTCAGACAATCCGTCAGTTGATTTAATCATTGAAATCATGCGTGCCGGCGCAAAAGAATTTGTACCTGTACCGATTCTAAAAAATGAATTTTTCAGTGCAGTCCAAAAATTGATTAACGAATTTGATGAACCACAAAAAAATAATAAGTGCAAAATCATCTCAGTATTTTCTAATAAAGGCGGAATTGGCAAAACCTCATTAGCAGCAAATCTGGCACTTGAGTTATCAAAAATAACAAAAGAAAACATTGCTCTAATAGATTTAAATTTCCAAATGGGAGATATTACAACCTTTCTGGATTTAAAACCATCATTCAATATCTCATACATGCTTGAAAACCTCGATAAAATCAATGAGACATTTTTACTTAGCACGCTGGAAAGATACAAGGGAACAAGTCTATATGTACTGGCTGACCCTCCGTATTTTAAACAAGCAGATAACATTCAGCCAAAGCAAATTGCAAAACTATTTCAAATATTAAAAGAGACATTTTCATACATAATTGTAGATGCTGAAGCAAGTTTTGACGGCAAGAATATAACAGCACTTGACAATTCGGATATAATTCTTCTTGTTACTGTTGCAAACCTGCCGGCACTGCGCAATACGCAGAGATGCATAGAACTATTTGAAAAACTTGGATATGACAAAGAAAAAACAAAAATTATAGTTAACAGATATATGGAAAACGATGAAATAAAAGAAACTGATATTGAAAAAGTTTTATCTAAAGAGATTTACTGGAAAATACCTAACAATTACTTTGCAATAATGAGTGCGATTAACAAAGGAATTCCAGTTAGTGATATTAACGATTCAACAAATATTTCGCAAAGTTATAAAGGATTGGCTCAATATATTTCTGACAATTTGTACAGACTAAATATGACTGAAAAATTTGAAAACATATTAAATAACAAAATATAAGGAACAAAAATGGGATTAGCAGAAAGATTTAAAGATAAATTAGAAACAAAAGATATTTTCAAAAAAAATGACATTGAACAAGCATTAAATAACCAAAATATACAATTTATCTCAAAACCGGTAACTGAAAATATAATTATACAACCAAAAGTAATTCACTCAGGACAGATAAAAGATATTGAAACTATTGAAAATCTAAGTGATATCAAACAGGAAGAGATTCCTCAGGAATGGGAAATAAATAATTCCCCTAAATTTGAAGAATTGGAAACAGAAATAATTGATAAAATAAGAAAAACTCCATACTGGGAAGATTTTTCAACTGAAAGACAACAACATATGATTTCTAAATATTTTGACAACAAAACAAATAAAAAATATTCAAATCTTAACTATTCAGCAGAAGAGAAACAAATTTTTATAGATAATATAATTGCTTTATCAAATAACAGATAAAAAATATCAGATATAAAGCGGCGAAACCGAAAATTTTCGGTTTCGCCGCTGCAATAATTAAATCATTTATAAATTATTATTATTCTGTTGTATTTCATCTTCTGATTTATCATCAGAGTTTTCAAATTTTTCCTTAAAAATTTCAATCAGATTACTTGCATATGCAAAAGAAACCATCTGAGTAGCATATGAATTTAAAACCATATATAATGCCATAATAATTATTATAGGTATCATCAATACATTTTCAAATTGAACACCTGAATCAACAATTGAAATTAATATTACACCAATCAATACAAATAGGAATAAAAGCACCCCGACAAGCAGTCCAATTACCTGACTAACAAAAGACACACCAATACTCACTACAAAATATTGTAATGCAACAAGCAGTACATCTTTAAAAGCTATCTTTATGTATCTAAATGGCGTTAGCGGGTTGAAGATTTCACTTGAATACTGCAAATTAGTCGCATATTTAATATAAATCATTGTGATAAAAGGAGTAATTATAAACAAAGGAATTGCCAATAAAAATACTAACCCAAACATAATACAGAATGCAAGAATTTTAAATAGCAGACCAACATCAAGAGTTAGAATGTAAGTAAACCCTCCAAATACAGCAATCAGATAAATCAATACTGGCAATCCTATATATATACCCCAAACCAGATAGACAGGAAGAACTTTAGCTCCTTGAACAAGGATATCCATATTAATTTCCGGTATACCATTTTGCCCTAAAAATTTTCTATTTAAAAATTTTACAAAAATACCACATAGCATTATCATCGGTAAAATGGACAGCGCAAGAAAAATTCCACCAGCTATCAGCAGCGGAATAATCATTGCCTTTTCATCTTTATCTACAGCTTGAAAACACACCGTAGCAAATGATGGTAATAGGAACAACAAAGCTAACAACAAATGTTTTTTGACAGCATCTTCTCCATCATACAAAATTTTAAATGAGTTTAAAATCTTTTTCATTCAAAGCGCACCTTTCTTATTTACACAATACGATAAACACTACCTCGTACCAATTATAACGGTAAGAGCTATAAAAACTTTAAAATATAGAAACACAGTTTTACAATAAGTTACAAAAAAAATAAATTTTGTACTAAAATGTAAGTAATGAGAGAACATAAAGAATTTAAAATCAGTTCAAAATATAAACCATCAGGGGATCAGCCAAAAGCTATTGAACAATTGGTTCAAGGAATTCAAGCAGGTTACGATACCCAAACATTACTTGGAATCACGGGTTCCGGGAAAACATTTACAATTGCAAATGTGATTGAAAAAGTTCAGAAACCTACACTTATCATTGCTCATAACAAAACACTTGCAGCACAATTATACAACGAGTTTAAAGAATTATTTCCGGATAATGCTGTAGAATATTTCATAAGCTACTACGACTATTACCAGCCCGAAGCTTATATTCCACGAACAGATACATATATTGAAAAATCATCCTCAATAAATGAAGAAATAGACAGACTCAGGCACAATACAACAAGAAGTTTGTATGAAAGAGATGATGTTATAGTCATAGCTTCAGTTAGTTGTATCTACGGCTTAGGACTACCGGAAAATTACTTCAAGGGTTCTATAGAAATTCTTGTTGGAGACGAAATTGACAGAGATGTGCTGCTAAAACATCTTGTAGAAGTACGCTACGAACGCAATGATTTAGAATTAAAATGTTCTACTTTCAGGGCTCGAGGCGATATTGTAGAAATAATGCCGGCATATGAAAAAATTATTACCCGTATCTATTTCTTTGGAGATGAAGTTGAAAAAATTGTAAGAATAGATAATGTTTCAGGCGAAATTATAGATACCCCGAATTCTGTAGTTATATATCCAGCTGTTCACTACTTGTCTTACGATGAAAATGAAGAAGAAACGATTAATCTAATCAGACAAGAACTGCAATCAAGACTTGCTGAACTGAACAATGAAAACAAACTGGTAGAAGCTCAAAGGCTTGAACAGCGCGTGAAATATGACATTGAAATGATAAAAGAAATGGGGTACTGCACAGGTATTGAAAACTACTCAAGAATAATCGAAAGAAGACCACCGGGTTCTGCACCTGCAACTCTGCTGGATTATTTTCCGCCGGATTTTTTAACAATAGTAGACGAATCTCACGTTACACTGCCGCAAATAAAAGGGATGAGCCATGGAGATGCCGCAAGAAAAGATGTTCTTGTAAATTATGGATTCAGATTACCTTGCGCAAAAGATAACAGACCTTTAAAAAATCAAGAATTTTATGCTAAAGTCGGACAAAAAATATATATTTCAGCAACACCTGGAGAATTTGAAAAAGAGCAATCAGAACAGATTGTAGAACAAATTATCAGACCAACTGGACTTCTTGATCCAAAAATTTCTGTACGTCCTATTGATTCTCAAATTCAAGATTTAAAAACGGAAATCAAAAAAAGAGCAGAGAAAGATGAAAGAATACTTATTACAACTCTTACCAAAAGAATGGCTGAAGATTTGACAGACTACTTTGTTCAGGAGGGAATTAGAGTAAGATATCTTCACAGTGAAATAAAATCTATTGAAAGGGTTGAAATATTGAGAGACTTAAGACTTGGCGATTTTGATGTTCTAATTGGAGTAAATTTATTGAGAGAAGGCCTGGATATTCCTGAAGTATCTTTGGTTGCCATTATGGATGCGGATAAAGAGGGATTTTTGCGTTCCGAGACAAGTCTTATTCAAACAATAGGAAGAGCTGCCAGAAATGCCTGCGGAGAAGTAATTATGTATGCAGATAAAATTACGGATTCGATGGATAGAGCAATAAAAGAAACTGAACGCCGCCGAAAAATTCAAATTGAATACAATAAAAAATATGGAATCATACCGCAGACAATCAAAAAACCTATTGAAAACAACCTGCTTTCCCTTGTTGCCAGTTATAGAGATTTGGAAGATATTGTTGCAGAAGAAATGGTTGAACTAGGCATAGATAAAAAAGATTTACCAAAACTCATAGACAAACTCGAAAAAGATATGCACAAAGCTGCTAAGATTCTTGACTTTGAACGCGCGGCACAAATCAGAGATCAACTGAAAAAACTCAGAGAAATGAAATAAATTACCATTTTATCTGTTTATCAGGCTGCGGCATTAAAGTTATTTGAGAATGATCATCATATTCTTCATTATTACCCTTTATATGCTCATAAGAAGCTTGCGCCATAAAGTTAGCTAATATAGAAATATTAACAACAAAAACTAATGAACAGTATAAAATGAACCCCCAGTGATTAAACGGTAAATGGAAGAAAAAGAATAAATAAGCAACCGGTCCTATCAATATTCCATTTGCAATTACCAATTGAGGAACAAAAAATAAAAAACTTATTAAAACATCAATACAAGATTCACCAATAACTTTATAATTAAAAGCCTGCTGAATTTTTAAATACTTAGAAAATGACATATATGAAGTTACAACAATGGAAAATATAATTGACCAGACAATAATTTGAAAAATTAAAGGCACATGAGGTAAATCAATAGGAATTTTGACATGTTTTACTACAAGAGCCCCTACAATTCCCCAGACTATAAGTTGTGGAATTACAGCCACAAATGTTCTTGCTATAGAATTTAATAGTTTCAAAGGATTAAGTGTTAAAATTTCATTTCTATTCATCCTGACATTATTAATCCCCTGAGTAAGTAGCCCCAAAAGAAGTATTGCGGTAATTGCGCCATAGAAATAAAACATACCCATCTGTCCAACAAGAAAAAATTTCGCACAAAAATAGACAGGGATAGAATATATAGCAAATTTTAGAAAAGATAAATCTTCACTAAGTGCTTCATTAAAGGCGTCAACAACAGATGCCATAATAAATACCTCCTTTGGGTTTATCGTCTCATAAAAAGTGTTTTACATTTAACCTTGAATTAAACGTTTTAATTCCGCCGGTTTTGAAGATTTAGAAAGAGCATCTTCAATAGTAACCAAACCTTTTTTGAATAACTCAGCAAGAGCAGATTCAAGAGTCTGCATACCTGACCCTGAACTTGTTTGAATAGTTGAATAAATTTGAGCCGCTTTTGCTTCACGAATAAGGTTAGCAATAGCCGGAGTAACAACCATGATTTCCTGAGCCATTACACGACCGCTTCTTGAGCCATCAGGATTTCTTTTAGGTAATAAAGTTTGTGAGAATACAGCTACAAGAGAGTTTGCAAGCTGTACACGAATCTGTTGCTGCTGACCTTCCGGGAATACGTCGATAATACGGTCAATAGTTTGAGAAGCAGAAGAAGTGTGCAATGTTCCGAACACTAAGTGACCTGTTTCAGCTGCAGTCAATGCCAAGGCAATAGTTTCATGGTCACGCATCTCACCTACCAGAATAATATCCGGATCTTCACGAAGGGCTGACTTTAAGGCATTAGCAAAAGATCTTGTATCCATACCCAATTCACGCTGGTGAATAACACTAACTTTTGAAGTATGGACAAATTCGACCGGATCCTCAATTGTCAAAATATGCTCAGCTCTTGTTCTATTAATATAGTCAATCATAGCAGCCAGAGTAGTTGATTTACCAGAACCGGTAGGACCAGTTACAAGTACCAACCCACGCGGTTTTTCAGCAATCGTGGTTACAATAGGAGGCATTCCCAACTCTTCTAATTGAGGCGCAGTTGTCGCAATTGTACGAAAAGCTGCAGCATAGCAACCTTTATCTTTATAGAAGTTCACACGGAAACGACCGATGCCCTCAACACCGTAAGAAAAATCTAATTCCCATTCTTGTTCAAGATGACGTCTTTGTTCATTTGACATCATTGGAAACAACAAAGATTCAACCATCTCAGGACTCAATACATCATAATCCATTCTAACAAGCTTACCATCAATACGTGCGACCGGAGGTAATCCGTTAGAAATATGTAAGTCGGAACCTTTTCTTGTAATTAACTCTTTCAATAAATCTTCAATAATCATAATCAATAACCACCATTTATTCTGTATAATTCATAATCGCATCATTTTCTTTAGAAGCCAACTCAATCAACAAATATGTCATATAAGCCCCAAGCGCTACAGCTTTTGGATCCAAATCTGTTTTATTGGCCGCTTCAATAATAGCTGTATTTATTTCAGGATTTTCTTCTTTAATATAATGAATCATTTTTTTACGCCATGCAGGCATATCCTCAAATATTTCACTAAAAGCTGTTGTTGCGATATCTTCTGATATTACAGGTAACATTTGACCTATCCTCAATATAAATACTATAACTACTTTATATATTATACACAATATTTTCATCAATGTCCAGATTTCAATAAAAATCATATGTTTGAAGTATAATTATCTTATGAAATTGGTAAATCTAAAACTTACAGATTACAGGAATTGCAGGGATATTACTTTAGATTTTGACAAATCTAAAGTTTTAATTATTGGTAAAAATGCTCAAGGAAAAACCAACATATTAGAAAGTATATATTTTCTATCAACTCTAAAAAGCCCCCGAACTTCCAATCTAACAGAACTGATAAAATTTAACACAGAATGTATGAAAATTGAAGCAGGAATTATCAAGTCAGAAACAGACATTGATTTATCCTACAAATATTCAGCAGACAAAAAACGTGAAATAAGTGTAAATAACGTAAAATCAACTGTAAAAGATTTTAAATCTGTATTAACAACCGTACTATTTTCCAGTTCTGATTTAATGCTGCTAAGAGGAGCTCCTCAGGACAGACGAGATTGGCTTGATAGAGCGATATCTCAAATTTATCCTGCATATGATGACAGACTATCTAAATACGATAAAATTCGAATACAAAAAAACAATTTTCTTAAAGATTGCGCAAAAAACAACACCTGCAATCCTGAATTACTGGATGTTTATAATGAACAGTTATCCGTTTCAGGAAGCAACATTATATATATTCGAAAAAAATTTTTAAAAGAAATAGAACGACTTGCAAAAATAAAACACCAAACAATTAGCGAGACCGAAGATTTAACAATAAAATACGATTCCTCATTTTTAGGAATAAACAATGATTTAGAAAACATTGAACATATCCAATGGGAATTTCTCAAGGCCTTAGACGAAAGAAAAACAGAAGAAATGAGAAGATGCCAGTCCTGCGTTGGCCCGCATCGAGATGATATAATATTCTATATCAACAATCAGGAATCTACAAAATTTGCGTCTCAAGGACAGCAAAGAACTATCGTTCTGGCTTTAAAACTGGCAGAACTTGACCTGATAACAGATAAAACCGGAGATTCTCCTATTTTATTACTGGATGACGTACTCGCAGAACTTGATGATATTAGACAAAATTACCTGTTAAAATCCATAAATTCAAATACTCAAACAATTATCACATCAGTTGATACTATCCTTTTTGAAGATGAGTTTTTAAAAGATGTAAAAATATACAAAATAGAAAATGGCTCTTTAATTCAAGAATAACAAAATAATAAAAAAAAGCGCCCGATTGAAAATCGGGCGCTTTTTTAAACTCATTACACCTCAACAGGTCTTTCTTTTATTAATTTTGTTATAATAGCTGCCACTATCAAACAAACAGCACCTATAAAAAATGTTAATTCATAATGCTCATTTATACCATACTCAACTTTAAACACCGAATGTTTAATGATATAAGAAACCAAAGTACAAACAAACACCTGAGGACCTGCAATAAAAATATTAAATAACCCCATAACAGACCCCTCAGTACCTGGTTTTATATATTTAGACAACATAGCAAACGGCAATGCACAAACACTAGCCCAGCCAATGCCAGACAAAGCCATAAAACAGCCTACTGCAACAGGAGAAGTTTTAAAAATTCCCATACATAAGTAAGCTAATGCCATAGATATTAAGCATACCATATGTACTTTTTTATTTCCGAATTTGTCGGCAATTTTTCCAATCGGAACAGCTATCAAGAAACATACCAGATTAAATATAGCAAAACAAATTTGAGAATAATACGTCGCATGCATAGATGTAGAATGAAACATTTGTTTTATCTCACTTGATGCTTTTGCTAAATCAGGAACACCAAAAACTGTATGGATTGCAAAATCTGTAAAATAAATCAACAAACACATCATACCTATCCAGGTAAAAAACTGCATAACACAAATTTTTGAAACTTCCGGAGATAATGCAAAAAACTCTTTCATAGATTTCCAGAAGCCAACTTTTTCAACATTATCTTCTTCTTCAGTTAAATTCTGAGTACTTTTTTCTTTTATAGTAAAACAAGTCCAAACCATAGCCAATGTAAATGTCACTGCCGCCATAACAAATTGAAATACTATAGGCATATCATAATGACATACAAATTTTAAAAATGGCGCAACTCCTGCTGCAACTACAGATCCTAAACCGATAGCCAAACTAATATAAGAATTTGCAACAGCATGTTGTTCAGGAGGCACAACATCAGGAATTAATGCTCTATAAGGTCCTTGTGCAATATTTATACAAGCATCAATAATCCAAATCATAATTGCTGCAACCAACAAACCTGACCACCAAGGTAGTGAACACCCGCAAAGTTTAGCCAACAACTCTGCGATATTTCCGGAATTAGGGAACAACCACAAAGCAATAGAAGCAATTATAGCTCCACCCAACAAATAAGGCCTGCGACGTCCAAATTTAGAACGAGTTTTATCAGATAAAGCCCCGATTAGTGGTTGAACAACCATACCGGTAAATGGCCCTGCCAGCCATATTAATCCGTAAATATAAGGATCAGCCCCCAAATGTTCGGTTACAGGAGCGGATAAAATAATTCTCATCTGCCAGGCAAACTGTAATCCTAAAAAACCCAATGCAAAATTTAAAAAATTCACAGTCGTAAATTTTTTAACCCCAATACTATCTTCCATTATTCTCCCCCGTTAATCATAAACTCTGTGTACTGAGAATACTATGAATATATAACAAGGTCAAGAAAAAATTTTAACAAACTTATATACTACATTCCAGTAACAGTAATGAAAACGGTCACACTGAACTGACAGAACGTTATCCTGAACCTGGTTCAGGATCCCAATCTAAGTGTCCAGCCAAGAGATTCCGAAACTAGTTCGGAATGACTGAGATGAGTATTACTAAGCTTCAATACTTTTTATTTAACTAAACGCTTTACTGCAGCATCGACCAATCCTTTAAATAACGGGTGCGGTCTATCAGGTCTAGATTTAAATTCTGGATGGAACTGACATGCAACAAACCAGTCAAGATGAGGAAGCTCTACAATTTCAGCCAGCATACCGTCTGGTGACATGCCTGAAAAGACAAGACCGGCTTTTTCTATTTGCTCTATGTATTCATTGTTCACTTCGTATCTATGTCTATGGCGTTCGGAAATTATTTCAGCTCCATACGCTTTTGCAGCCTTTGAACCTTTTTTTAAGTGGCATTCATAAGCTCCAAGTCTCATTGTTCCGCCATAGCCTTTAACATTTTTCTGTTCAAGCATAATATCAATTACCGGATATGTGGAATTTTCATCAAACTCTTTTGAATTTGCCCCTTTTAAACCTACTACGTTTCTTGCGTATTCAATAACTGCACACTGCATCCCCAGACACAAGCCCAAGAATGGAAGATTATTTTCTCTAGCATAGCGTATTACATTTAATTTACCCTCAATACCTCTGGCTCCAAAACCGCCAGGGACAACCACTGCATCCACTTCTGAGAGCATTTTCTTACAATTTGAATAATCCACACAATCTTCTGAATTTATCCATTTAATTTCTATAGAAACTGAATCTGCATATCCGGCATGTTTTAAGGATTCAACAACAGAAATATATGCATCAGATAATTTCGTATATTTCCCAGCAATTGCGACTTTGATCGCCTTGTCCGGATGCTTAATTTTATTAACTAATTTGACCCATGAATCTAATTCAGGCTTTCTATCTTCCATACCCAGCATTTTTAGAACAACAGAACACATCCCCTGTTCTTCTAAAGCCAATGGTACTTCATAAATAGTTTTCATATCTCTGCATTCAACAACAGCATCTTTTGGTACAGAACAAAATAGTGCTAATTTTTCTCTCTCGGTTTTAGGGATAGGCTTTGACGTTCTACAAACAAGAAGTTCAGGCTGAATCCCATAACTTCTCAAAACATTAACACTGTGCTGAGAAGGTTTTGTCTTCAGTTCTCCTGAAGTCTGCAAGTATGGAAGTAACGTACAATGTACAGATATAGCATTTCCAATACCTATTTCTGACTTAAATTGTCTTATAGCTTCAATAAATGGTAAACTTTCAATATCTCCTATTGTTCCACCAATTTCAATAATATGAAAATCCGGCTTAAACTGTTTTGTCGCAGCAACAATCTTTGTTTTTATTTCATTAGTGATATGCGGAATAACCTGAACAGTAGCACCCAAATAATCTCCGCGCCTTTCTTTATTTATAACTTCCTGATAAATTCTGCCGGAAGTTACATTATTTACCTGTCCAAAACTTGTATCTGTAAATCTTTCATAATGCCCCAAGTCTAAATCTGTTTCTGCACCATCTTCTGTAAC
>ERZ824600.3931-NODE-3931-length-13633-cov-48.288282_pt1 | contig 13633 bp, 18 predicted proteins | sample MGYA00519933_ERZ824600 | MGnify/ENA primary metagenome ERZ824600 (study PRJEB31778, sample SAMEA3449178) | human gut metagenome | biome: human gut; feature: human-associated habitat; material: faeces | place: United Kingdom | collected 2010/2012 ... | reverse complement strand
GAACTCCAAAAAGTACGGTATCAATTTCTTTTCAGACTATAAAACAAAGACCGAGAGTTTTACCTCCCGGTCTTTATTAATAGCAATCTCTCTTTTTAATATTCATCATTTGTGATAAATATTTCTACTCTCCTATTTTTAGCACGCCCAGCTTCACTTGTATTGTCTGCAATGGGTTCGCTATATCCTTTCCCATCTTCTGTTATGTTGTTTGTTTCTATACCAGCGGTTCTAAGGTAATTTCCTACTGCTGCTGCTCTATTTTTAGAAAGTATGATATTGTATTGTTTTTCTCCTATATTGTCAGTATGCCCAATTATTTTAATCTTAGTATTGGGTATTTCAGTAATGATATTACATAAGTCAGAAAGCATTTTTTGAGCTTCTTCATTTAATTCATATGAATCAAATTTGAATAAGATTTCACTTTGAGCTGTTGCTTTAAACTGTTCTTTTCCATTTTTATCTTTATAGCTGGAGATTGATAAGCCATCAATAGCTTTTAGTTTATTTCTTCTAGCTTCTATTTTTTCTTGGATAGCTTTATCTCTTTCTTCTTTAACTAATTTTGCACTTCCACCAACTATTGAAGCGGTTGAATAGTTACTATTATTTTCTATCATGTCTTTCTCTTTGTCGCTTAATTCAGCGTTACTGAAAGTTATCATATGCGTTGAAGTACATGCGGTAAAAAATGTAATAACGAAGGCTGCTAGTATAATTATTTTCTTTTTCATGATTATCTTATTGCTATAATAGGTCTGATTTTAAATGAATTTCTTTTGCTTGTACTGGTTGCTCTTCCTTTTGTTAATGAAGAAATTAGTGCAAACACTTTAGGAGTATCTTTTCCTGCTCCATCTTCTGTAGAACTCCAGTACCAACCATCAAAGTGCGTTCCTCCAATGATTGAGAAAGAAGAATATACCTTTTCAAGATTGTTAGAGATTGCTTTGTTTTGTGCGATAGAGCCAATAAACCAACCTGTAACACCTTTTGGCGCATATTCTATAGCTTTTTGAGCTGCTGGATAAGCTAAACTATCCTTTATAGCAAAGTTCATTATTGCGGCAGTATTAGCTGCTCCATCAAAGCTGTTTTCATCTTCCGAAACATTAGCTATATCCTCGTCTGTGTCTATTAAAGGATTTTCTTCTAAATCTTCTAATGAAACGGCATAAGCGGTTTCTTTTATATTTGGATTATTCCCATCATTACACCAAAATACAACTCCAATGGCTTCTTTTTCACTGGGTGAAAAAAGCGAGGGATGCACTATACTTCCATCACTACATAAGATACTACCCGGCTGTAATGATGTGTCTATAATATCTTCATGTTTTGTACATGATGATATTACCCCTATAATGGATAATAGAATTATATATATTTTTTTCATACTTATTTATTTATTGGAAATTTGACACCTACTAATAATCCATTTCGGAAATGGTCACGTGTCCAAAATACAAAATCATTTTTTTGCATTACAAAGACTTGCATTCCATTTCTAAATGAATAGCTATATTCTAAACCTATATCGATGGAAGCCTGAAACCCTTTTCTGTTAGCTCCTAAATCTGCTCCAAACCGCCATCTTAAATTACTGTTTTTGCCTCGTGAGATTGTAGGTTTATATGCTGCACCTATGCCGAATGTTTTATAGCTCCAGAAACTATCAGAGCATACCTTATTACATACCGGGCATTTATCATATGCTGTAGCTAAATCAATATATAGTTCATAAGCATTGTGATATTTACCTTCAAACTCCAGCCCTACAACTGCATTGACGGTATTTTTCCATTGCCAACCTCCTGAAATATTAAAAAACTTATCACCATCACCAGCCATTGACTTTAGGGAAAAAAATAAGGTGATAACAAGAAATGCTATTCTTTTCATAATCGTAAAATTTTATTCAGTAAAAGCATCTGCATGAAGAATGTCTGCATAATCAATTCTTAATGTTATAGTACGTCCTGAAATCTGTTTTTCAGATATTTCTATGGTAAGAACTTTTTCGTCTGGGAAAGTAAATTTTTCAAAGACAAAAATATTTCGATAGTTCTTCTTGAAAACAAGATTCTTATTAACTTGCATCAATGGAAGTATTTCTATAGATTGAAAATTAGTAGCCTTTGTTTGTTTTTTATCTTCTATTTTGAAGCGTATTTGGTCTATATCATATCGTATTTTTGTTTTATTAATCATAGAAATATCAATAAAGAAATACTTATCTAATGTGTAGATATTGTTTAGTACAATTTTCATTAGGTTACTTTTACTGGAAACATCATAGAATTTATTTTTTGAAATAAACATTCTATGTGCGTAATCATACATTTGTGCTTTGGTTAAGTTCACTTCTGGATTCATATAGCTACGTAAATCAGCATAAGGGATATTAAAGCGAGTGTATGCTTTTGCTAAATCGCTACTATATACTAGCATATATTGTACGAAAAATCTTTCTGTAACAATGGTGATAACTCCACTAGCTCCTTCTTTTGTGGGCTTTATTCTAAGAGAGTTACCAGTAGGAATATCGCCAACAATATCATTGACTGATATATCAACATATTTTATATCTTCCATAGCTATAAAATGCGTTGAAACATCTTTGTTGACATATATAACCTTTAGTTCTTCTGGGTTTTCACCTGCAAGCTCGATGTTTTCTCCAATAGGGGTGTTCTGTGCATTTCCTGTAATAACAGAAACCATTGTGCATAATGCAATAAAAATCTTTCTCATATTATTGTTCTTTATCTTTGTTGTTTACTAAAAAAACTTGTGTGTTATATTTTAATTTGGCTTTGTTTTTTTTGATGTTTTTGGAAAGAGCTTGGGTTGTACTACGGTAAGCATCTTGTAAAGCACCTAAAGCGAATTGTTCTACTCCTTCTGATTGGCTGTTCATTTGTATAGTTTGGCTTCCTATTTGCGCTCCAACATCTTTACTCAAATCTCTAAAAGCTGATGAAGGAACAAAGAAACCTTCTTGTCCGTCATTATCATATACAGATAAATCTACTTTCATTTGTCTGCCATCAACCATTATAGAGGAAATATTAATGTGTACTCTTTGAGCTTTAAAGCCAGATACATTCCCATATAGGTAAGTGCCTTTAGTTAAAAGAGCGTCATTAATCATTATATCATCTAGAAGCCGTATGCGTACTCGGCTACCATCTGTTACTTTTAAAGTTTCATCTAATATAGCTGTGATTAGTGAAGTTTTTTGTTCTTTCCCTACAGTATTAAAATATACTTCTGCGGGATTTTTCGCTTTTACAACTTCTATAGCCTTTTCTTTTGGCTTTTCATCTTGTTTTTTTTGAGGTGTTCTAGGACGTGGATTTTGTAATGAATCTATATAAGCCATTTGCATTTTAAAAAGTTCCATTTCTTCTTGCATCTTGGATTTTTCAGGAGCTTTCCTAGTTTCTGTTTGACTTGATTCATCTATAGTAGGAAATCCTTTTATTTGTTGTTCCAATTCCTTTTCTCGGATTCTAGAAGCTTGATTTAAACTGTCAATTTGCCTTATTTCATCATTGGAGTAAAGAGAACCTGAACTTTCAATTTCGCTAACTTCTTCTTTATCTATGGTTTGTATTGATGAATAATCAGAAGATTTATTGAAAGCTCCTTTGAGTGATTCAAATTTACTTTTTATCTCTCTTTTTTCTAAATTAGCATCAGGAATATCAAGATTTAATTCTTCCGTTTCTACTAATGTAGTTTCTTCTGCTGGGGCAGAGTTTATCATATCCTTAACTAGCCATCCTATCCCTAGAATAAAAGGTAGGATGAGTATCGGAATGATGTACTTAGGCTTTTTAATATCAATCTGTTTCATACGCTATTTATTTAATTTATTGTATAAATTTTTTATTCGTATAGTGTCTTCTGGAGTTAATTTCCCATTTTTTCTTAGCTCATTAATTTCATTTTGCATTTTAATCACTTCTAACAAGTCGTGAACTCCTACTTGTTTTTTTTGTAGAGTACTATCAATGTTAATTTGTACTTTGCTTTTTTCTTCGTTGAAAACTTGCATTGGCTTTCTTTCTGGACGCATTACTAATGATAGAATTGTGACGAAAGAAAGGAATGAAATCGTAATTCCAAACATAGCTTTACGGTGTATATCAGCCCACGCCAATAAGCGTTCACAAGCGTTATTAACTCCGAACTTTTGAAATATTTTAGTAAGAAGAACAACTGTAGCTTGCTCGGCTTTAGTCTTGATACTTTCTTTTCTATCATTCTTTTTATGTTTAAACAGTTTCATTAGAAATTCTTTTTTACTTTATAATCTAGGTCTTTGTTGAGTATCGTTTTCCAATCTGTGATAATAAGTCCATGAGGATTATTTTCAGTGCGTGGAATTTGTCTTAATTTCCCTGTAGTTACAAGTTGCCTTTTTAGAATAGAGGTTTCTCGCTCTATACGTTGGATGCCATAGTACTCAAAAGATAGGTTGTTCATGTCCACCTTGATACTATCTGTCATAATTGTTACTGTTGCAGAACTCGCTAATATGGTGTTGAAATATCCTTTTTCTTTTAAATTATTATATTGTTTTAATCCGCTATCATCAATTAGATACATGGCTTTTTCCATGTTGTATTTTATAAATTCATCGTCTGGTGGTAATGTGAAAAATAAAGTGTGGAATAGATTTATGTGGCTCTTACATTCGACTTCCAAGTTGACTTCTGTACCAGTTTGTTTTACTAGTACAGGGACATCATTATCCAAAACATATATTTTTTTTCTTTCAGCTTTTACTAAAGAGAAACAAAAGGCTAGTACCATACCTGAAATAACTATACTAGTTGCAAAACAGCCAATGGATAAAATTCCGGCTAATTTGATTTTATTTTCTAAGTTTTTAATAATCATGATTATGTGAATTTAAAATTTAATGAATCTTTTTACATAGCTGCACTGGCTCCACCTGTAGCCGGAGCTGCTACAGCTTTGGTTGCGATGGCTGCTCCTCCAACCATGCCTCCAACTGCTTGCCCTACTCCAGTTGTACTTACAATCCATGTAGAAACAAAAGGTATTGTAAGCATGGCAAATGCTCCAAGTAATGCTGTAAGAAGGAAGCTATTGACACCTCCAGAGGTCATTCCGACATACATGACAAATGCAGCTTCATTTCTAAGCGCATATTCTAAAATTTCAATTTCTCTTTCTATCCCATATTGCATTACTACTAAAGAAATTGATAATACTATATATGCAATACATGAATATAAACTAACACTGACAAAACGAGCTATCCATTGTATATAAGCATCCCGAAATGCAGGTAAAACAGAGAATGCAAAAGCTAGTGGACCAAGAATAACTAATATTCCTGTGAATATGATTTGTAGGAAAAAGACAAAATAGGTACATACTTGCCAAAAAGTAACGACAATAAATTCAATGATATTAAACATTATCATTTTAACCTTAGCGACTACATATACATATAATCCAGCTATCTTGTCTCCAATAGCTGAGAAGTCTATACTAAAATCATACCATTTCTTATCCTTAACTTCATTTTCGGCTCTTTCAACTTCTAATGAAGTATGTAATAACTCTACTGCTACGCTATCAATGAGTGCATATCTATTACGAGAAAGTAATTCTACTTCTTCTATCTGATTCGTAAACATAGCCTTGCTTCGTGCTGTTAATAACTCTCCGGGATAACTGATTAGATTAATAAAGGGAATCCAGAACATAAGAACCAATCCCAGTGCGAATGGACGCAATAACGGGATAATCTCTAATTTTTTATCTCCACTCATCATTTTGAAGCTTTCTACTCCAAAATATAACAACATAAAGATTGCTGCCAATGCTTGTGCATCCGCAATAAATTCTCCGAATAGAACAGTTGTTTTATCTCTTAGTCCATCAAATAATTCAAATAAGAATTTATCTATTAACTCATTCATGGCTCATTATTGTTTTATTTATATTATTCAATCTTGTTATTAATGAAAGAACCTCTATTAGTTCTTTATCAAAATCTAAATAGGCTTCCCTTTTTTTAGAGTTACTCATATGGGAATCATGGATTATATCTATGTTCTTTTTTATTCTAGTAACTTCATCAGTTATAACTTCAACATGTTCTTTATTACCGCCATTAGAAGAATATTCGACAAGTTTTTTATTTATATCATTAAGAATATCATTTCTACGATTTTTAGTTAAAGTATATTGATAATCAATTTCTTTATCTCCAAATTTGAAGAGTTCCTGTCTATATATGGTATCAACATTATACCCTTCTTTTTCTGTTTCTGATTTATTGTACTCTACGGCTACCATCATGGGAATTTCTTGTAACTGGAAATTACGTCTATCTTCCTTCCCGTATTTGTCGTGTAACCCTAAGCCCGGCAAAGGAATTTTAATACCCAAAACCTTTTTATACCATATCCAGTAATGATACCATTCTGGTTGTAGTCGTACTCTATCCATAAATTCCATATTATTAAGTACGCTCCATTTCCCTTTATCCTTTACAGGCATTTGGGAATAGATATTAGAAGTACCAATAATCAACATTAGGGAAAAAAATAAAAGCACTCTTTTCATATTATCTTTTAGGTTTTACTTTATAATTCTGTAATAAATCATCAACTAATTTTGAACGATTATCTTTGTATTTAAATACCCCCGGAGCTAATGTTTGTAATACTCCATTTCTTTTTGCTGTTTTCATCTGTCGGCATACAGCGTATGCTATACCTCTCATGTTTCTTAGTTCATTAATAACATACTTAAGCAAGTCTATTCTTTGCTTATTATCCATAAGGTTTACATCTGTCCCGACAATAGCGACCTGATAAATGTATTGTGTCAAATCCGCAGTGCGATTAACTAATTCTAGCTCTGTTTTTGCTGACACCAATAATAAAGCCGGGTCACCTACAGCAAGTTCAACCATTTGTTTTTGATATTTACCAATATCTGCTGCAATATCAGTGCAGTAGATAATATCTTTTCCTGTTTTTATGATGGCTTCTACAGATTTTAGGCTATTATAAAATTTGCTTTGGAAAAATTCAATCTGAACCATTTTTTCACTGATTTGTTTTTGTATAAGGCTTATTTGAGCTTCATTCTCTTTCACTTTAGAGAAAGAAGTATGTTGCACCTTATGATTAGCTATAAGTGTTTCCATACAGGTTATATCCAAGACTGCCTTTTGCGAATATGCAACTTGGGTTAAAGTAGATGCTACCACTAAAATAAATAGGATTTTCTTCATGATATTATCTTTAACGGTTTGTAATCCATTTGTATTTATCTAGGATATACTTATATAATGGTTGTTCCCCTATGATGTTAAGTATATCTTTTAGGCTTCCATCATCGGAGTGATACCCCAGTACCTTATTGACTTGTAAAACCCAATCCATATTTTTTAATTTGGAAGATTTTAGGTCTATTATAAAATTATCCAATCCTGTTTGGAAACTACCATAAATGATATGATAATATCCAACAGCATCTTTTTCAATTCGTTCTGTAGTAAATGTGAAATATTCGTGTAGAGAAACCTCTACTCCAAATACATTTCCATAATTTCCTCTTTTTTATAAATACTTCATTAAACCGATTACGGTTTTCTTTATTGGGAAGTTGATTTATGGTAAATATTTGCTTTTGATTTACTTCCGTTAGGGATAAAAGATTTGCTATTTCTTGATATTTGTCTATAAATTTACTTTGGTCTAATAGGCATATAATATCGGAGTTGCTGATTATAGAGTTTTTGACTACAGGATTACTAATTATGTCCTCCAGTTCTTGAGTAACAACCATTGCCATACCCCAAAATTTACGAACTGTTTTATACAAATAGAGTATATAGCCAGCCATCATAGGGCTAGCTATGGCTTTCCATGCTTCTTCAATTATTAATGCCTTTCTGTTCTTTTTTAATCTCATTTTTTGAAGAAAAACGTCCATAATAATTAAGGTTACTATTGGAAATAATTCAGGGTCATCTTTAATTGCATCAATTTCAAAAACTATAAAGGGTTCTTCAAAAAGGGAAGTGTCAAAATCCTCATTAAGAGTTTTTTCTAACTGTCCTCCTTTATAGAATTTTTTTAATAGAAACTTATAGTTAGTAATATCAAAATCAATTTTGTTCTCTTTGCAAATGATAGGTATAATGCGTAGGGAAAATTCGTAGAAAGAGTTAAAAGATAAGCTTTCAACTTTTATTTCTTTCAATATATCTTCCTTCTTCTGGATTCGTCTTTCTATTATAGAAAGTAATCTAGTTTCAGGATTATCAAGCTCTTGGCGTGTAAAGCCTTTTTCGATGAGAATGTTTTGTATCGCTTTTTCTGCGTTGGTTTTTTCTCCGCCTTCTCCTTTTTCTACTAGTTGCTGTAATTTCTCTATTTTTTCGGAAAGTATCTTGCGTTCTTCTTTTTCCCTTTCGTTTTCAAATTCTTCTTCATTGACTTGAAATTCGAGTAGTAAATTTTCACGTATGGCTTCTTTTTCCGCATCTGAATAACCATTAAAGGGATGAAAGTAGAAAGAATAGTATTTTTCTATGGTAATATCCATAATTTCTTCTTCTTGCTTTTTGACCTCACCATTTGCACCTTTCCATATCAGGAAAATTAATGATTTAAGAAAGTTTTTCTTTTCTACATTATACTCTTCTTCAGTAATTCGGAAAGGATTCATAGATATAGGCTTGCTTTCAGAATAAGTAATGTATTTGTCATGATAGTATTCGCACATTCCTGAATAACTATGCCCTGTATCTACCAATACAATATCAGTGTTATCTAAAACCCATTGTCTTACTTTGGAGTTGACATAGAAAGACTTACCAGAACCACTTGGACCTAAAACAAAGAAGTTGGAGTTATTTGTATATTTTTTCTCACCTTCTTTCCCGGACATATCTATTCCAACAGGCAATCCTTGTCTGTCAGTAAAATAAGTAAGAAAAGGGCTGTTTTCTGTTACTTGTAATTTTTCCTTGAACAAAAGACAAATTGCAGCATCGGAAGTTGTTAGAAATTTGTCATAACTGTTTAGGTTGATTGCGTTTCCTGGCAGTGCACATTCGAATAATTCTAATTGGTTGAAGCATTGTTTATTAATAATAATGCCACAATCAAAAAGAGATGTTTCAACATAGTTGATAGCCTTACTAATATCATCAAGACCAGCAAGAATGATATTATAATGTGCATATACAAGCATTTGCCCTTCTCTGGCAATATCCGACTGCACTCGTTCTATGTCTTCTACACATAAATCATTTGCAGGGTCAGGCATTCCTTTATGTTTTTTCTTTTTGCCTTCTAATTTGTTTGCTTCGTTTCGTTGGTCTGGAATATTTATTACTTGATTATAGATAATTGTGTCTATACTTGGTGTATCATGCAAAAAAGAGAGTAAGTCAACAGGAAATCTTAGCCCAATATTGACCTCTTTATATGGTTTTATAATAGAAGGAAAATTAACTTCGTCAATATCTACAAGAGAAATGCACTGTACGTTTTTTTCTCCAATTATAAGATTTTCTTCTCTTGCTTTGATATTTTTTAGGCTTACTGTTTGCTGATTGAAATTGATAGATAGAAATCTTTTTATATATATTTCTATTTCATTTTCATTTAATAGTTTAGCTCTTATTCCTCTATTAGCGAATAGTCCTAATACTTTTGTGATGTTTCTAATAAAAGTATCAAACCTTCGAGGGTCAAAAGAAAAGAATTTAGACCTTTCTACTTCTCCTGTAATAACAAGATAAGTAGAAATATCAGTATATATTCGTCCTTTAAAATGTTCAAAATAACGATTTGATAAATAGTCGTTCTTCCTATTCTGGGGTGGTAAAAATGATTTTTTACATAGAATATCCTGTTTTTGTATTGTATATCCAGTTCCTAATACTTTGAGGATATTAGTAAATAAGTGGTGAAAATCATAGTAAGCATCCATATCTGCTGAATACTGTATTATAGGATTTTCACATTTAATGATAACAGAATAGTCGCCCCTTCGGTTATAAAATATAGGAGTATTGTCTATTGTTTCAATACCAATATAAGGAGCTTCAAATTCACTTTTCTTTTTCATAAGCTTTATTTTTTTCTATCTCTTATAAAAGTGCGTGATACTATATATATGCCTTTTCGTTTATCTTTCCTGTGAAGCCCTTTTCTTTGTAATTGCGATGTTATTCCTAACCCTCCAAACATAACTATTACAAGAGTTATACCTCCCCACATAAAAGAAGCCAGAGTAGAAACAATAGCACATAAAAGTAAAGCACTAATAATACAAGCTCCACCGATATATATGAACTTGCCTTTAAATCCTTTGAAAATAAGGGGCTTTTGTAGCCCCTTATATACATTGTAACTTGGATACTCTTTCGACATATTAGATTCCGAAGAATGCTTTTACGACAACACCTGATACAACCAGAAAGATACATGACCCCATCCAGCCCATAACAGCCTTTTGTACATCTTGGTCACCAGAGTTCCATTTTAAATAAACTCGCACTGCTCCAACTAATCCTACTAGACCTCCTAGTATCATCATCATGTTTCCTAGGGGGTCCATGTAGGTTGCAAGTTCAGAACTAGCTGCATCAATTCCCGCAGCACCTTGTGCAAAAGTGTTAGTTACTACCATTATGCTAATGGCTAAAGCGAATGCTCTTTGAGCAATTTTTGAAAAAAACTTTTTCATTTGAATAAAAATTAGTTGTTTATTTGTTAAAATTTACGTGTGAAAACATGTTTTTCCCTTTAGCAAGAAGTTGTTCCATTGGAATACCTTGTGTTTCAACTTCCATTTCAATAGATTCATTTACAGATACATAATTCTGTTCAGATTCTTTTTTTTCATCCTCTTTTTTGTATGAGCCTGTTTCAAAATCTTCATCTACAACTTTGTGAGGTATTTCTTCTTCCTCTCCTATTGAAATAATTTCTTCTTCTTCACCTGTATTGGTTTTGCTTTGCTTTAGGAAAGCATCATACAGAATGTTTGCAGCATAGTAAACTACATAAATGGCAAATACAGCCATGATAAATTGTGAATAACTCATATTCTTAAATTTAAAAGTTTCATTAATCGACCCTTTTTCTGTACTTTTGATTTATAATAGTACTAGAGGTAATAACAGGGGAAAAAGCCCTAGTTTAAAATAGTTTCGCGAATAGTTGAATTTATGAAACTTGGATTTAAATAAAATGGAGATAATAGGCTACGCTCGTGTTTCAACGAGGGAACAGAATTTAGATTTGCAGCTAGATGCTTTAAAAGAAGCCGGATGCAAACTTATATTTGAGGAAAAAGTATCAGGAGTAAAGGATAGACCCGAATTAGATAAAGCCCTTGCATATTTGCGAGAAGGTGATACTTTTGTTATCTGGAAGCTAGATAGATTAGGACGTTCTTTGAAAGATTTAGTTTATATAGTTGATTGTTTGCAGAAAAGAAAAATTGCATTCAAAAGCATAGTTGATGGTATTGATACTAATAGTGCTTTAGGAAGATGTCAATTTGGAATTTTTGCTTCATTGGCTGAATATGAACGTGAAATAATAGTAGAACGAACTAGGGCTGGATTACAAGCTGCAAAAGAACGAGGGAAACTTACGGGACGACCTATAGGGTTATCGGAAGATGCAAAGAGAAAAGCTATAGCAGCAAAGCGTTTATATGAAAATCGGGATTATTCTATAGATGAAATATGTAGAATTTTACACATTGGAAGTAAGGCTACTTTGTATAGGTATTTACGTTATGAAAAAGTAAGATTGATGAATAGAAGAAATAAATAGGGCGTTACCTTTCAGGTCGGGCTTTTCGCTGCAAGTCCTCGCTACGCTGTGGGCTTTCCGCTGCAATCCCTAACGCATTTTCCCACCCACCCTTCTAAGGTATATCCAATGCTTTGCTTTTTTCACCGCTTCTATGAAGCACCTACAAAAGCAAGGCATTGGATATTCGGTTTTATAGACTTCATGTTCCCTAAAGGGAATATTCCGTTTATAAAACCTTATCTCTCACCCAAAATATATAAAACTTTAGGGAAAAGATAATACGTTAAAAATCAGCCAATTATAAACTATTTTTAACAAAAATAATTGTCTTATTATTTGCGACATTTATAGAAAATTACTATCTTTGAGTATTGAAAATAAAGAGATAAATAAACTTTTAAAGCTGGTTTGGCTGCCAGTATAAAGAACAGCAAACAAAATTATGAAATCTACTTTTGATAAAAATGCAGAGAAGTTTGTAAACCTTATGGTTGAAAAAATTGAAAGCTTGTCTATGAATTGGCAAAAACCTTGGTTCTCTAAAGTCAACTCTAAACAGAACTTTTTACCACAAAATTTAACAGGTCGTACTTATAGTGGTGGAAACGCTTTTTTACTTTATTTTTTGTGTGAAAAATATAATTATCAAACTCCTGTTTTTTTGACATTCAATCAAGCACGAAACGAAGGTATTAATGTTCTAAAAGGTGCTGTTGCTTTTCCTGTTTATTATACATTATTTTGTGCTTATCATCGTCAGACAAATGAAAAAATTTCATATGATGAATATAACAAATTATCAGAAGAAGAACAAAAAGAATACCGTTTAGCAGCTTATACAAAATATTTCCAAGTTTTTAATTTAGACCAAACAAACTTTGCGGAAAAATATCCCAATAGATGGGATATATTAAAGGCTAAATTTTCAGGAGAGGAACAGTCACAAGAAGAGAAAGAAATGTATGTAAATCCAATACTTGATGAAATGAATAAGAATCAAAATTGGGTATGTCCTATTCAAACGGTTTCTAGTGATAGTGCGTTTTATTCAATATCAAATGATAGCATTACTTTACCTTTAAAGAGCCAATTTAAGGACGGAGAAAGTTTTTATGGTACAGAATTACATGAAATGGGACATAGTACAGGTGTTAAAAATAGACTAAATCGAAAAGGATTTTATGAAAATGATAAATTCAATTATGGGCGTGAAGAACTTGTAGCAGAATTAATATCGGCTTTGTCTGGTGTATATTTGGGTATTTCTGTAACCGTCAGAGAAGGAAATGCGGCTTATTTAAAATCATGGTGCAAAGCAATAAAAGAAGAACCTAAATTTTTATTTACTGTATTGGCAGATGCTATTAAAGGTAGTAAATTCATAGCCCAGCATCTAAATATAAGGCTAGATGTGGAAGAAGTTGAAGAAGAGAAAAATACAAAGGTTGCTTAAAGGTTCCTTCCCCCCTCATTGGGGGGAGTTCTTTTTTCAAACGCCAAAAAAGAACCAAAAAGGCTTAATCGCTTCACTTTGTTACGCTCCAATAGTTTTGCTATCGGTAAACCCACCCACCCTTCTAAGGTATGTTTCTTTATCCCTTCTGCAATCCTTAGTAAAGTTCCACTACCTTTTAGGTAACTCCACTTTAGTAAGCATTGCAGAAGCGGAAACATGACGCAAATTAAAATACATTCTCACTTTGAGAATACATTTTAATGCGTCTTGTTGTCTAACCCAATAAGAACTATAGGGAAAGAAATTGATACCGTACTTTTCGGAGTTG
>ERZ824600.3928-NODE-3928-length-13637-cov-3.704167_pt1 | contig 13637 bp, 10 predicted proteins | sample MGYA00519933_ERZ824600 | MGnify/ENA primary metagenome ERZ824600 (study PRJEB31778, sample SAMEA3449178) | human gut metagenome | biome: human gut; feature: human-associated habitat; material: faeces | place: United Kingdom | collected 2010/2012 ... | reverse complement strand
TTATTTTTATTAATATTTAAATTATTTAAAAAACATACATTTGCTTATGAAAATACTGACAAATTACGTTTTGAGCAGGATAAAATTTTTGAAGAAAACTACTATGCTAGTGGAAGCCTATTAGACAAAGAGCGTGCAAAAATGAAGAAGCAATCGCTTTTATTGCGTAAAACATATAAAAAATATTTAAAAGACATGACAAAATTTGATTGTTAACAAGAGATTAATTATTAATTGTTATATGGGCATTTTAGACAGATTAGCAAAATCAAAATTCAGGAGCAGATTTAAACTTCGGTCAAAAGATCTTGAATATATCAAGGACAAAGGACTTGATACTATTTATTCTCATGCCTGCGATTTTATCAGGGATAGAGTTGCTCCGGCAGAATCTGCGAATGACGGCAAACAAACTCCAATGCGAGGACATCCTGTATTTATTGCTCAACACGCAACCGCAACCTGCTGCCGTGGTTGTATCGAAAAATGGCACAAATTCCCTCAACACAGAGAATTAACCAAAACCGAACAACAATACCTCGTTTCTATAATTATGGAATGGATAAAGCAGCAAATTAATTCAAACCTCGTTTTATAACTATTCAAAATATGTTCAAAGTTTTTCGATATACCAATTACTGTTGCCAAAATGATTAAAATTCCAACGTATATCAAAATAAAAATTCGATTCTATTAAATTATCGTCCTTAAAATTATAAAATGTTTTATTTAGTTCAGTTCTTTTAAAACTCTCAAATACGGTCTTAATTTCTTTTGCAAACTTTTTTCTAAATTCGGAATACGGAATGTCCAACATCTCTTTAGTTAATTTATTTTTCAACATCATCTATAATTCTTCGTATAATAAGTATCTAATTAAAATAAATCTAAACATTTTTCGAATTAAAATCTTTGTTTTATAAAATATATAAATAATTTTAGTACATAGAAAAAATTCCTATTCTATAATATCTCTATAAAGATATTTTGTATAAAATCTACACAATATTTAAATTTAAATATTAAGCAAATTTTAATAGTAATAATCCCCTTTTTTGAAATTTATATAGGATTTGTAGTCTAATTTTTATCAATTATTTCTTAAATATAAAAAGGAGAAATGAAAATGATTTATGGCTACATTAGAATTAGTACAGACAAGCAAACTACAGAAAATCAGAGATTTGAGATTATTGAATTTGCTAAAAAACAAGAAATTATTGTTGATAAATGGATTGAAGAAACAATCTCAGGTACTCAATCATTAAAGAAAAGGGAATTAGGGCATCTTCTTAAACATTTAAAGGCTGGGGATATTCTTATTGCCTCTGAATTATCTAGGCTTGGAAGAAACCTTTTACAGATAATGAGTATTTTGCATTACTGTATGGAAATTGAAGCAAAAATATGGACTATTAAAGATAATTATAGACTTGGTGATGATATTCAATCAAAAGTTTTAGCTTTTGCTTTTGGATTATCCGCAGAAATTGAAAGAAATTTAATATCCCAACGAACAAAAGAGGCATTGAAAAGAAAAAGAGAGGAAGGTGTAGTTTTAGGTCGTCCGAAAGGCAGTAAGAGCAGTTATTTAAAACTTTCAAAATATGAAAAGCAGGTTTTAAAGATGAAGAAAAAAGGTTGTACTAATACAAAAATCGGTAAAAAATTTGGTGTAACTCGTGATACTGTTGCAAGATTTTTGAAATACTGTGAGCAGCAAAATGCTCTTTAATTAAACGACCGCTTATTTCTCGCATATTTGCACTCATAAACAATCAATTTAGATTGGCGGTGCAATATGCCTAAAATGAAATTATCAGATATTGGAAGTTTATCTCGTGGCAAATCAAAACACAGACCAAGAAATGATAAAATTTTGTATGGTGGCAAATATCCTTTTGTTCAAACTTCTGACATTAAAAATGCCAACCATATATTACAGACATACGAACAAACATACAATGAAATTGGGTTAAAACAAAGCAAATTATGGAGCAAAAATACAATATGTATAACGATAGCCGCAAATATTGCAGATAGTGCTATATTAGATTTTGATGCGTGTTTCCCTGATAGTGTCATAGGATTAACTGTTAATGATAAAATAGCAAACTATCATTATGTAGAATATTTATTGCAGTATTACAAAAGAATAATTCAAAACCAATCTAATGGTACATCTCAAGAAAATATAAATTTAGAAACATTTGAACAAGTTTATTTTGATATTCCCTCTTTGGATATACAAAATGATATTTCTAATATATTGTATTCCATTGATAAAAAAATAGAACTTAATAATAAAATAAATTCAGAATTAGAACATTTTGCAAAAACTTTATATGAATATTGGTTTGTTCAATTTGATTTTCCTGATGAAAATGAACGACCGTATAAATCAAGCGGCGGTAAGATGATATATAACGAGAAATTAAAAAGAAACATTCCATATGAATGGTCTGTTGATAATGTTAAATCCTGTATTACGCATATAAATACAGGGTTAAATCCAAGATATAATTTTGTTCTAAATAATGGAAATATCAAATATATTACTGTAAAAAACCTTACTACACAAGGAAGTATTGATTTTTCTAACTGTGATACTATTGATGAAGTTGCTCAAAAAACAGTTCACAAAAGGTCTGATATTAGTAAAGGCGACATTTTATTTGCAAGTATAGCACCACTCGGAAGGTGCTACTTAATTCAAGAAGAACCACAAACTTGGGATATTAATGAATCAGTATTTTCTATTAGACCTAAAAACACTATGCCTTCGGAATATCTGTATATGTTTTTAATGAGCGAAACTTTTGTAAAAAAAGCGGAAAATAGTTCAACAGGAAGTGTTTTTGCAGGTATAAGAATTAAGACATTGGAAAATATGCTAATGGTGATTCCTGATGAGAAAATACTTAAACAATTTAAAGAAAAAATATCTAAAATTTTATTACAAAAATATAGTAAAGAATGTGAAAATCAAGAACTAACATCGATTAGAGATTTCCTTTTACCAATGCTTATGAATGGACAAGTTACTATTCGGCAATAATGCCAATTTGTCCATTCATCAACATAGGAAGTAAAAAAATCCTTAATTTGGTTAATTCTTGATTTTCCAAGTATTTTTTGGAACTTATTTTGTATCCATTTGATACAACATTATTATATTTTTTAATGCAATCATACGGTGGAATAACTATATAACTATTTTTAAATATATCTTTTTGAAGATGTTTTAGCCCTGTTCCTGCGAAATATAACTTATCCATTTGATTATTGATACTAATTAAATAATTATGCAAATAAAAAGTATACTCGTTTGCTGAAATGCACCAAGTATCAGTAGAATAAGATGCTTTACCATAATAATATTTCACACAAGCATTTCCACCTGTACTTAAATAACAGTGCATATCATCAACAAAAAATTCGTTATATTTTAAAATTTCATTTCCACTTGTAAAAAATGGATATTTTCCTGTATCATTTGCTTGATTTACTTGAACAGAGGATTTTTCTTGTTCTTGTAATATACTTCCTATTTGCTTTACTTCCCAATTAATAGGTATTTCTCTCTTTAATTTTTCATTATAAATCATCTTACCGCCGCTTGATTTATACGGTCGATTATTTTCGTCAGGGAAGTCGAATTGAACAAACCAATATTCATACAAAGTTTTAGCAAGTTTTTCTAGTTCAATATTTATTTTATTATTTGTTTTAATTTTTTCCTCAATAAAATGCAATAAATTGCCTATTTTTACTTGTTCTTCATATTCTGGCAATTCTACATTTAAATATGAAAAAATTTTTTCATTAAAACTAGCTCGTAGTGTCATAATGGCGTTGTTATCTATAATTTTTCTAAAATATTTACTACGAAGAAAAAATCCCATAAATTTGTCATAAGTTATATTTTTCTGAATAGGTCTTAATCTTTTAGCAAAACCGCTAAACGTAGCTTGAGGATAATCTTTTAATGCAACACAACTCATAGCTAGTTCATTTAATGTTTCACTAGTTCTTGTTAAAAAAATATCTCCTTTTTTTATAGAATACAGTTCTTGCTCTTTTCCTGTTGTATTCATAAGTTCTTTTAACTCATCAGGTATAAAATAATTATTAAAAATAGTGCTAAAAGATAAGAAAGGTGTCCCATTTCCATACTGCTCTGGTTTAGTAGAAATTCCAGAACTTATTTCGTATAAAGTATCTAATTTGTATTTGTTTAATTTACTCATACTTCAACAACTCCAATTGTTTTTGTATTTCAACTTCCAATTCGTGAGATTGTTTGAAATATTCTGCAAGATTTGATTTGTATTCATTCATTTTAGCTTCAAATTCTTCTGCTGTAATATCAACATATTCAATCTTTACATCAAAATATTGACCAGCTGAAAATGAATAGTTTTTATTTTTTATATCATCGTAAGATACTAAAATTGAAAAATCATCAATGCCAGCTCTTTTATTAAAGGTTTCAATAATTTTATTTTCTTCTTCTTCGGATAATACTGTTTTTTGATTTTTGCCTTCTTTTACTTTTGTTCCAAGTTTTGAAGCATCCATTAAAAGAACCTGCCCGCCTTTATTTTCTTTATCTATAAAGAGAACAGAAACATTTGTACCTGTTGTCGCGAATATATTTGAAGGCATAGAAACTACACCACGCAACATTTCTCTATCAATAAGTCTTTCCCTTATTTTCTTTTCTATACCGGATTGAGCAGTAATAAATCCTGTCGGAACAACAACTGCGGCTTTGCCGTTATCTGCCAACGAGTAAATTATGTGTTGTAAGAAGCAAAGATAAATAGCCATTTTGTCTTTGTCTTTATTAGGAATTTTAGGTATTCCTGCAAAAAATCTTTCTTTTTTATCTGCTTGTGCATCTAAATCTGCTCTATATTCAGAAAAATCAAGTTTAAAAGGCGGATTAGAAACTATATAATCAAATTTCTTTAAATTGTTACCGTCTTTGTGTTCAGGATTTGTCAGGGTATTACCTTGAATAATATTTGAAATTGAGTGAACCAAGTTATTCAAAATTAAGTTTAATCTCAACATTGTTGATGATTTTTGAGAAATATCTTGTGAATAAATAGTACATTTATCTTCGCCTATTGCGTGAGCCAAACTCATTAACAAAGAACCCGAGCCTGCTGACGGATCATAGCATTTAACATTTCGAACATCATCATCACCTACAAGAACTTTTGCCATAATTTCAGCAACACTATGAGGAGTAAAGTATTCCGCATATTTTCCGCCACCGTCTTTGTTATAATCCTGTATCAGATATTCAAAAATTGTTGCAAAGAAATCAAATTTTTGGTTAAACATTTTTTCAAAACTGAAGTTGATAAGTGGATTTATAATTGCTCTTGCAAAGTTATCTCTTTCTGAAACATCTGAAATATAATTACTTATTGTTTCAAAAAGTTGTATTTTTTCGCCTTTACCTGTTTTTACTGCAAATATATCGTTATTTGAAATCGCTATATCTCTCAATGTATCATCAAGTAGAGTGGCAAATTCCGGTTGTGTTTGTCTTGAAAATAGGTATGAAATATAATGTTCTCTTTTTAATTGAGCAGAACTTGGATTGATTTTGAATAACAATTCTCTATATTGTTCATCTGAATATTTATTAACTTCCTGTTCCCAATTTTCAGCATTTTTAAGCCTCTCATCGACTTGCTTTACCTCATAAGCAAATTTGTCATTCAAAAACTTATACAAGAAAATTTGAACAATAATTTTGTATTCGTTACCGTCATTTCCCAATCCATATTGAGCACAAGTAGATTTTAATTTATCTACAAGTGCTTTAGTTTGTTCAATAAAAACTTGTGTATTTGCCATTATGCAACTTCTCCATTATATTCTTTTAGATATTCATCAACTATTAAATTGTTTATAGATTCAGAAGTGTGTGTATCTACTTTAATTTCTTTTTTGTTGAATATTTTATAAACAATGTAGTTCATAGTTCTTTTGAAAAAGCCTTCATTTTCAACAACATCTTTTCTATTTAAAACAGTTTCATCTGCCTCTGTTTTTATATCTTGTAATGCTTCACAGATTTTCATTTCTTCTTTTGAGGTATAGTTACTGCGTTTTTGCATTATTCTTTTATGTACTCTTGCATATTTTTTATCATTATCATATTTTGCAAGAAGAAGATTGTTTTTTCTGTTTAATTCGGTAATTCGGGAATAAATATCTTCAATAAGGCTCATATTTTGTTTCATTTCTTCTTGTGAAACTTCGTAAATATTTCTTTGTGCAAATATTCGTTCTAATTCTTCTTTCAAAGATAACCATTCCGGATCTTTTTTGTCAAAATTGCCATTTACTGCTTCCCTTGTTTTTGCAAGGGTATTTCTTAAATCGTCAGCAATTTTTAATTCTGCTTCACCGATTTTTGAAAACTTGAATACAATATCTTCCATAGCGACATTCAACAATTCGGAAATATCAACATTATTTTCAAGTTTTTCCATATAGTTGATGTCTGCTATACGGAGTTCAACCATTTTCAAAAGCTCATTATACTTTTTAAAATCAAGTCTGTCTAAAAGTTCTGTATTGCCTTGACAACGTATGATATTTTGCAATTCTTTTGCTAAAACTAACGATTTTCGTATTCTTAAAAGTGTTGGCTTATCATGAATATCGTTAATTTGTTGTGAGAAAACTTCTAAATTTCTTGTTTCATATTCCCATAAAACTATTTTAATTTCATCAATATCTTCTTTAATTTCTTCTTCTGTCTTAAAGATATTAGAGAATTTATCAATTTCATCACCCAATTCAAGTTGTAATTCTTCCCAATATGCTTTATTTGCTTTATTAAACTCTGCTCTAATATCTGCAAAATCAACAACATAACCGTATTTAAAATCATTGTACGGTCTATTAACTCTTGTTAGTGTTTGCAATAAGTTATGTTCTTTGATTTCTCTATCTATATATAACTTTTTCAAACGAGGAGCATCAAAACCTGTAAGTAACATATTATATACAAAGAGAATGTCTATGTTTCCGTCTTTAAATTTATCAACATAACCTTTTCTTATTTCTTTATCGTCAATATCGTGCAAAATCAATGCCGCCGTTTTAATGTCATTTTTGTTAGTTGATTTATTTTCATATTCTTCTTTGAAAATTTCAAAAAATTTTTTTGCTTGTTGCGAACTACTACATACGACCATTCCACCGATTGAACTATCATTATGAGCAATACGAGATTTTTGCATATCGTCTGCAATATATTCAAGCATAGGTCTAACAAATCTTTCATCCGAATATATTTGTTGCTTTGCTAAATCGCCGCGCTTTATATAAATTGTGTCTAAAACTTCTTTCAGCTTTGATTTGTATTGAGTTTCAATATCTTCTCTAATCAATTTTAAAGTGTAACCGTCAGCAATAGAAGAATTATAGTAGTATTGATGAATGTAATCACCCCACAAATCTTTTGATGCAGTTCTATTTTTACCTGCTAATAATGGAGTTCCTGTTAAGGAAATAAATATTGCATTTTTATCTAAACTCATTAAATTAGCAAAATAGCAGCCTGTTTCTTTGTAACTTCTGTGAGCTTCATCAATAAAATATACTCTTTGAATATTAACATTATAATCACTTGGTTTTACAGAAACATTAGGTGGTATTTTTTGAATATTGATTACGGTTATTTCTTTTTTACCCCTTGTGTTAGAAATTGCACTTTTATCGTTTTCAATATCTTTTTCAAAATCACTCTTTGAATTTATTGTATGTACTGTTAAACCACGACTTTTAAATTCTTTTTCTGCTTGTGTTTTCAAATCAAGTCTATCAACAATAAAATAAAATTTTGAAATAATATTTTTCTTTGCAAAATAGTCTTGTAACTGTTTTACATTATAGTATGCAAGAGCCGTTTTCCCCGAGCCTTGTGTATGCCAAATAATACCTCTTTTTATATCTTTATCTAATTTTCTTTGTATCGCTTTAGATGCAAAATATTGAGGATAACGCATTATATGTTTTTCCAAATGCGTATTTTCGTTTTCATCTTTTCTTTCAACATAAACTATTGCATAGTACAAAAAGTCCTTTAATCTTTCTTGTGAAAATAAAGATAAAATTAATTTGTTTGTAGGTGTAGTTATCTGTTTATTAGTTTGAAATTCGGGTGAATGTTTAATAACTATATTATTGGTATCTTTCAATATAAAGTTTTCATCATCTTCATTCATTGGTTTTAGTTTAGTTGATAATTTTTCAAGTTCACCTTCTTCTTCTCTAAAACAGTTAAAAAATGCTTTTGTTGTTGATGTTGTACCGTAAAAAGCACCGTGAACAGGAGTAATTGATTCGTTATCATATTCTTGATTATTTGAAAACATTAGAATTTGAGATATATTTATAAATTTTTTGAATTTATTATTAGAAAATCTTACATTCATCCTATTACGTTCAGCAATAATGCCTTCTCTATTATGAGGTTTTTTAACCTCAATAAAACATAAAGGCATACCGTTTATTAATAAAGTAATGTCCGGTCTAAATTCTTCTTCATCCTTTATACAAGGCAGTTCAGTAACAACATTGAAAGTATTATTATCAAAATTAGTGAAATCCACTAATTTAATACCTGTTTGTGAGGTTAATCTTTCATAGAATTTTCTGCCTAAATCATCATTATCAAGTTCTAAATTAATGTCTTGAAACAATCTTCTTATATCATCATCTGACAAATTTTTATCTTTATTGATTTCTTTGATACTTTGAGAAAATATATCCGGAAAAATATTTGTTTCTTCATCCCATTTCGCATCCTTCAAAGACAAATAATCATAACCTAATCTAGTTAAGGTTATTATTGCAGGTATTTTTACTCGTGTATTTTCATTAAAAGCCATTATTCTTCCCAAATAATTACGTGATTTAATTCTATCACAAACAATTAAATCAAGCAGCTTACCAAAAATATATTTGAACGACCAAAATGATTACCTTTCAATCTGCACCTTGAAAATTTGAAAAAGAGAATTTTGGAGAATATTTGATAAAAATGAACCAAAATTTAGCAATAAAAATTCTCTAAATAAAATCACATGCTAAAAACCGCCCTATTGAGGCGGTTTTTGTAAGTTTTATTCTCACTTATTCTCTAAGTTTTGACTAAAAAACGGAGAAAAAGAAATTTAAACTCTTAGGAAAAATTATTCCCATGTTATAATCCTATGTCAAGTATTACTCTACATTTCAATAATATCAAGGAGTTGTGTCAATATTGTATCAAAACCGGCCAACTATCTTGGCAACATTTTGTCCCAATAGTTGACATTTTGTCCCATTCAGTATAGAATTGAATTGAGGTAACTATGAAAAAAAAGAATGTTTTAAATTTAATTAAATATCATACTGAAAAAAATGAAAGAGCTTTTAGACAGGAAGCATATCTTATCGCTAAGGATTTCGATATGGAAAACGATTTTGCTCTTTCACAATATATAATGTCATTATTGTCAGATGTTAATACTTTCTGTCCTCAATTCCAACAAGAAAACAGTCAATTTCTAAAAAGAGTGGATATTGGAAACGAATCAATTCCTCTACCCGTTTGTCTTAAAGATAGCGTTTTAGGAATTATCAATGCAATTGGACATAATGTAGGGGTAAATAAATTTTTATTTGAAGGTCCTCCTGGAACGGGTAAAACTGAAACTGCTAAACAAATTGCACGAATTCTAGACAGAGAGTTGTATATTGTTGATTTTGATACATTGATTGATAGTAAGCTCGGGCAAACTTCCAAAAATATTGCGGAACTATTTAATGAAATAAAAAAAATACAACAACCACAAAAAATTATCATATTATTTGATGAAATTGATGCTATTGCTATAGATCGAATAAATTCAAACGATTTAAGAGAAATGGGGCGAGCAACATCATCTATATTAAAAGGGTTAGATGGATTGAGCGATAATATTGTGCTAATCGCAACAACAAATTTATTCAAATCATTTGATAAAGCATTAATCAGACGTTTTGATACTGTTGTAGATTTTAGTAAATATAGCAAAGAAGATTTAGTCGAAATTGCAGAAATAATGCTTAACCGTTTACTTTTAAAATTCAAAACTGCAGGGAGGAAAATGACATTATTTAGAAAAATTTTAAATAATACGAAGCAACTTCCTTATCCTGGAGAATTAAAAAATCTTTTAAAAACATCACTAGCATTTAGTGATCCTAATAGTGAATATGATTACTTAAAAAGAATTTATAACACCCTAGAAAAAAGTGATGACGATAATTTGAAAAATATTCAAGAAAAAGGGTTTACAATGCGAGAAATAGAAATTTTAACGGGAGTATCTAAAAGCCAAGTTTCGAGAAGGATTAAGGAGATGATCTAACATGAATAAAACTTTGCAATTAAAAGGAGCATTTGAGCAACGAAAAAATACAGGAGGAGGTGGTGCTCCAAATTTACCAAAGGGCAAAACTATTAATTCTAAAAAATTAAAACAACTTTTAAATGACTTAAATAGATTATATGAATTTTGGAGTAACGAAAAAATATTATCAGGAGCATTAATTAATGTTTATTATAATAAAATTGCTGCTAAATCAAATCGAGTTCAAGGTTTGTTAACCAATGGAAGTATTGTTGGAGCAAAGTTTTATGATGATCAATCTCCTAAACATGTCATAACTCATTTTATTTCCCTTAATGAGTTAAGACAAGCAATAAAAAATTTAGATACCTCAATAAACATTCTAGAACAACAGTTTAATGGGCAAATCTCACATGAGCAAATAAAAAAAATAAATTCAAAGGATCCAAACGAAAAAATTATAATTAATTGTCCTCCAAAATTTAAAACTATTTTCTTGAAAATTCTTGTTGATGCATATTATGTTGAAAGATTTGATGTCTCTAGTGATGTTGATGAATTAAAAACAGATTCAATAATTACAATTTATAAAACGGGTGAAGATACAATATCTTTAATGAACAAGTTAGGGATAAGGGTTGACAACAATAGAATTATTGATAATACAACATTATATTTATACCCAGACGAATTAAATATTCTTAAAATAAAAGCTCCATACTTAATATCCATGGCAGTAAGTGATATATCTACACTTACAAAATCAGATTTTGATTTTGTAGATAATACGGTATTATCAATTCCATTTCCCAACAACGAACCAACAATAGGTGTTATTGACACGGGATTTTCAAACGAAGTATATTTTTCTGATTGGGTAGAAACTACAAATTTACTACCCAAAGAAATTGACCTTACTCCTAATGATTATCTACATGGAACGGCAGTAACATCCCTTATAGTAGATGGTCCCTCTTTGAATCCTGATTTAGATGATGGGTGTGGACGATTTAAAGTTAAACATTTCACAGTAGCTGCAGGAGATAGATTTAGCTCTTTTAGTATTTTAAAAAATATTGAACGCATAATTGCTTCAAATCCAGACGTAAAAGTTTGGAATTTATCTTTGGGTGCTAAATTTGAAATAAATCCTAATTTTATTTCTCCAGAAGCTGCTATTTTAGATAAAATCCAGTGTAAATATGATGTGGTATTTGTTATTGCAGGAACAAATAAATCGGATAAAGAGCCATTTAAAATGATTGGTGCTCCAGCAGATTCAATAAATTCAATTGTTGTAAATTCTGTAACTCATAATGGAAAACCAACAACATATACCCGAACAGGACCGGTATTATCATTTTTTATAAAGCCAGATATAGCTTATTATGGAGGTGATAATGACAAAAAAATCAAGGTTTATACCAATAGAGGCATTGAATATGTACAGGGAACATCTTTTGCTGCACCATGGATTGCAAGAAAAATGTGTTATTTAATCTCAATACTTGGACTAAGTCGAGAAGAAGCCAAAGCTTTGTTAATACACTCCACAACAACTTGGGAGAAACAAAAACTAGATCCTTATAAAATTGGACACGGTGTTGTACCTAAAAGAATTGAAGATGTTGTAAATACTCCAAATGATGAAATACAATTTATAATTTCAGGAATTTCTGAAGAATATGATACATACAATTATCGTATTCCAGTTCCAATACACCAAAATAAACATCCTTTTATCGCCAAAGCTACTCTTTGTTATTTCCCTCATTGTAATAGAAGTCAAGGAGTTGACTATACAAATACAGAATTAGATATTCAATTTGGGAGAATAAAAGATAATGGAATAAAATCGATTGATAACAATTATCAAGACCGAAAAGGTCATTATACTTGGGAAAAAGATGCAAGAATGAATTATCGAAAATGGGATAATGTTAAACACATAAGAGAAATCGTAAAATCTCGGAATATTCCTAGGGATGTTTATAGTTCAAAAGGTCTATGGGGTATAAGCTTGAAAACTAAAAATAGATTAAACTCCGAAGATGGTAAAAATTTAAAATTCAGTATTGTAGTAACACTAAAGGAATTAAACGGAGTTAACAGAATTGAAGATTTTATTCGAAACTGTTTATTAAACGAATGGTTTGTAAATAAAATAGATATTGAAAATAGAGTTGATATTCACAATATTGCAGAAGAAGATATACATTTTGAAGAATAACAGGAGTAAAAATGGCTAAAAAATTAATACCAATGGCAATTTGCTATGATTTTGATGGAACACTGTCTCCAGGGAACATGCAAGAATATGGATTTATGGAGAAATTAGGAACAAGCCCAAAGAAATTTTGGGCAAAATCCAATAAATTTGCAAAAGATAATTGTGCTGATGTGAATTTAGCCTATATGGAATTAATGAAAGAGGAAGCTCACAATAAAAATATTCCATTTAATAAAAAAGCATTTTGCGACTATGGCAAGAATATTCCATTATATAATGGTGTAGAAACTTGGTTTAATCGAATTAACAAATACGGGAAAGAGCGAGGAGTAGAAGTAAAGCACTATATAATATCATCTGGTTTGAAAGAAATTATAGAATGTACTTCTATTGGTAAAAATTTTGAATATATTTTTGCTTCCGCTTATATATATGATCCTAATGGTATTCCTATATGGCCTGCAAATGTTGTTAATTATACTTCAAAGACTCAATATTTATTTAGGATTAATAAAGGTTGCTGTGACATAAATGACAATAAAACTATTAATGCCTATGTTAAGCAAGAAGACAGAGCTGTTCCTTTTTCAAATATGATTTTCATTGGTGATGGAGAAACAGATATACCTGCAATGAAAATGGTAAAAGTTAATGGAGGACATTCTATCGCCGTATATAATTCTTCTAAAAAAGGTAAAAAAGGTAATGCATTAAAACTAATTGAAGAAGATAGGGTTAATATAGTCGCAAGTGCAGATTATTCAAATAATAAAACTATCGATAAATATGTAAAATCAATTATTGACAAAATTAAATTGGATAACCATATAAAAAAATTAGAAATAAAATAAAACCAATCTGCACCTTGAAAATTTGAAAAAGAGAATTTTGAAGAATTTTTTAGAAAAATGAACCAAAATTTAGCAATAAAAATTCTCTAAAGAAAATCACATACTGAAAAACCGCCCTATTTAGGCGGTTTTTGGAAATTC
>ERZ824600.3922-NODE-3922-length-13643-cov-14.515749_pt1 | contig 13643 bp, 9 predicted proteins | sample MGYA00519933_ERZ824600 | MGnify/ENA primary metagenome ERZ824600 (study PRJEB31778, sample SAMEA3449178) | human gut metagenome | biome: human gut; feature: human-associated habitat; material: faeces | place: United Kingdom | collected 2010/2012 ... | reverse complement strand
TCATAGTCATATGCATGCATTGGCTGACCATATTCTTCCATAACATAGTTAGTTATATCAACGATGTTGTTGATTGGTCTGATACCTGCTGTCATAAGTCTTTGCTGCATCCACTTTGGAGATGGAGCAAGTCTGATATTCTTAACAACTCTTGCAACATATCTTGAGCAAAGCTCTTTAGCTTCAATATCAACTGAAACCATTGTGTTAACATCCTCATCGTTACCTGTCTTAGTAACAACCGGTGGATTGAAAGGCTTTCTGAATGTAGCAGCAGCCTCTCTTGCGATACCGATAACGCTGTAGCAGTCTACACGGTTATTAGTAATCTCATATTCAAATACTGTATCATTAAGTCCTAAGTACTCTACCGCACTTGAACCAACAACAGCATCATCTCCAAATATATATATTCCTTCCTCTGGTGCATCCGGGAAGAATTCTCTTGAAGAACCAAGTTCCTCGATAGAGCACATCATACCGCATGACTCTACGCCTCTTAACTTGCCCTTCTTAATCTTAATTCCGTCTTCTGGAAGTGCGCCGCCGTCATGTCCTCCGGCAACTTTACCTCCGTCTAATACTACAGGAACCTTCTGTCCGCTTGAACCAACTTCAATGTTAGGTGCACCTGTTACAATCTGGACATTCTCGCTGCCAACATTAACCTGGCATATAACAAGCTTGTCTGCATCAGGATGTCTCTCAACTGAGAGAATCTGTCCAACTACGATTTTATCAAGGTTCTTGTCAAATGCATTGAAACACTCTACCTTAGTTCCTGAAAGTGTCATTGCATCTCTGAATTCCTGATCTGTACACTCAAGACCTGGAACCATTGCTTTTATCCAATTTAATGATGTATTCATATCGTCATTCTCCTTAAATATACTTTATCTTATTCCAGTCATTAGACCACTATATGAATCGATTTAGAACTGCTTTATAAATCTGATATCGTTCTCATAAAGAAGTCTCATGTCATCGATTTCGTACTTAAGAAGAGCAACTCTCTCAAGTCCTACACCAAAGGCAAATCCTGTATATTCTTCCTTATCAATTCCGCAAAGCTCGAATACATGTGGGTGAACCATTCCACAGCCGAGGATTTCAATCCATCCCTCGCCCTTACAGAAACGGCATCCTTTACCACCACATTTGAAACAGCTTACATCCATCTCGGCACTAGGCTCAGTGAATGGGAAATGATGTGGTCTGAATTTAACTTTAGTATCAGGTCCGAAAAGCTCCTTAGCGAATTCTGCTAAAGTTCCTTTAAGGTCTGCAAATGTGATTCCCTTATCAATTACAAGACCTTCTACCTGATGGAAGCATGGTGAATGTGTAGCATCAACTTCATCTGCTCTGTATACACGTCCTGGAGAAATCATTCTGATAGGGAGCTTGCCCTTCTCCATAACTCTTGCCTGAACAGGGGAAGTCTGTGTACGGAGTACTATCTTATCATTGATGTAGAATGTATCCTGTTCATCCTTAGCCGGGTGGTTAGCTGGTATATTAAGTGCCTCAAAATTGTAGTAATCATACTCAACTTCTGGTCCGTCAACTACTTCATAACCCATTCCGATGAATATCTTCTGGATTTCCTCTAATGCAAGTGTATTAGGATGCTTATGTCCTAACTCATCCCTCTTAGATGGAAGAGTAACATCTATTACTTCACTCTTTAACTGAAATTCTCTCTTCTTGGCAGCTAATTCTGTCTTAGCCTTTTCTAATACTTCTTCAATTGCCTGTCTTGTCTCATTAACAATCTGACCAACCTTAGGTCTGTCTTCTGGTGCAACATCCTTCATACCTTTAAGTACTTCTGTAAGTTCACCCTTCTTTCCAAGGAAAGCGACTCTGATATCATTCAGCTTATCAAGCGAATCAGTTTCATTAATCTGTGCTAAAGCTCTTTCTCTAATTGCTTCAAGTCTTTCTTTCATCCTTATAGCCTCCATACTTCTTTCGCTTTTTATCAATTATCTGCGTAAAAAGCCACTGTTAATTGTAACATATCGTTTTAAATTTGCAACCCATGATGTTAGTTTTGCGTCTATTGCCTGATTAAACTGTGTAAGATTACCGTCACCCTTGAGTCTGTCTATATCTTCAAGTTCTCTGTATTCATCACTGTATCTTGCATTATCCATAAGAGTCTCTAACTCTCTCTGTACAACATACTCATCTTCCTGCACATCCACATTGACCGGCTCTTTGTCCTTCTTAGCCATAATAGACGCGGCTATGCTGCATTTTTTTGATTCCTCATGCTGACCCAGTCTGTAAGCCTCGTTATAATACTCCACTGCCTTTTCATACATGAACATTCTTGCATATGAAGTGCCAAGATTATGATATACTTTGGCATAATCTGCTGCCAGCAGGTCTTTTCCCTTATAGTCCTTTATAATTGACTCATAACAGCTGATTGCAGCAAAATAGAAATCCGCATTAAGATAACCGTCGCCTCTCGCCTTAAGTCTCTCACACACACTCTGTTTTCCAAGTGTGTTAAGAATCTCCTTAAGCTGTTCTATCTCTGCAACAGAATAATAATCTATTGACTTAAGAATAGTCACAAGTATCTGTGCAAGCGGAGCACCCGATTCCTTAAGCTTCTTAACTCTTGCTGCAAGCTCACCTTCACCCGCAGCCTGCAGAAATTCTATAAGGTTATCGTCTATCAGGTCCTGCCCAATCAGGTATATATTATTGTATATGTAGTAACAGAGTTCTTCGGCTGAATACAGCTTTATATCAGTCTGTGGTGTGACATATGGCTTATCAGTTCTCTGACCCCTGCACAATATTATTTTCCCCATTGTATTCTCCATTCTGCAATGTTTTTCACATTTATCAGCTTCTTAATGTTAGTTCCCTGTGTATTACTTTACCTGAACTCTTTACAAATTCTCCGAATCCAAGGTCTTTAATTGTAATATTACATCTGTCTGCATCCATGAATTCCACATGTATTGATATTCTCGTTGTTCTGCCTTCCCTGAATGGAATCTCACTTATATCCACAACCTCATCATAACTTGTGTTGTCTGTGGTAATCACTTTGAAAGTAATACTTCTTATATCTTCAAGTATGCACTCTATTGTACGCCCGGCTAAAGTCCAGTTAACGCCCGGTCTTACCATTCTGAATCTCATAGGCTTTCCATATGATGATATGTCAATTTCTATACCACATTTGACATGGTTATCAAGAAGCACGACGACATTCCTGAATATCTCAGGTCGTAACATATCAATAGCCGCAAAGCATGCACCTCTTGCAAAAAGATTCTGTCCTACAAATGCTTTTCTTCTTGTAACCATAAGCTTGGCGAATCTTTCCGGCAGCTTTTCAATGTCGAATCCCTCGCCGGTAAGATACGCAGCTGACACTCGCCTCCTTGCAAAGTAATCTTCTGCAAATGTGCATAATTCATTCTCAGCCCCGTCAATATTCTTACTTCCGTATACTTCTTTTAATACATCCGATGTATATCCTGTATGCTCCTGCAGAAGATAGCTTGTATTGTCACTCTTTCTTATGGCAAGATGGTCACACTTTAGTCCCTCCTGCGTATAATCCATAAGCACAACTCCCATGGAATGAAGTTCACTTTTCTGTTTATATGCATAATATGCAAAGCTCTCAACCCTGCTTAATATCTGCCAGTGTCCTTTCATAGCACCACATTTTTCAAGTTCTGCCATCACCGCTGCAATATCATCCCCATTGTAATCAGCAATTGTCACACATATGCTTTTAATCTGTGACTCTCCTGTGGCACGCATGCACTCGGCAATAACATTAATAAGATTAGTCTTCTCATGCGAATCTTCTGTAAGCTTTACAGACTGGACACTGCCAGAATTATGCGAATATACACTTGCCTGAATTCTTGTCCCGCTCAGGTCTATTCCTGCTATAAGCCCTCTCTCCTTATCCATATCTGTTATCCTCATTTCGCAATTGTAAACATTTCTCTTGTAACGTATTCCTCGACACTATAGCTGTGCATCTGTTTCTTAAGGGCAGCAAGCTCGTGCTGCTGTCTGCTTGCAAGGCACTCATTGAGCATGTCTGTGCGTCCTTGTGTATTCTCTCCAGATACATCTTTGAATTCATACACTGCCGGCTGCATATCATTTTCTTCATCATTGACTGAAAATGTGTACTCAAGAACATCTCCATAGAACAGATGGAATCTGCATGTGAATATGCCCCATTCGTTGGATTTCATAACCTGTGTAAGCCTGTCGCCTCCGTTAATTGTGTACGATATTGTAACCTTATCTGCCGGAGCTGATATATATTCAATAATTGTAAGTCCCTGCATATTATAAGGAATATCAAGCACTCCCTTGAATTTCTTATAGAAGCTGTATATTCTGTCATTTTCACACAATTCATTAAGAACTGTCTGTGCAAGCTCTCTTTCGCTGTCATCTTCTTTAAGTGCCAGCGGATTCTTGGAGATGTTCTTAAGCCATGCCACATAACAGCACTCTGGCAGACCATACCCCTCTTTCATATATTCCTCTATAACACGGAATACAATGTCATTCGCTTTCTTCTGCCTGAGAAGATAGAATTGTGAATTGTATGAAAGATATGCTTTAACTATCAATTTGTCAGGCATTTTACTGTAATAATCTGTGAATACTTCTGTCAATCTTCCTGTATGAACGCCCGTGTACATCATCTGTGCAAGAAGTCTCTCGGACATATGCGATACATTTACACCATAATTAATAGCGGCTTTCCACACATTGTACATCTCGTCATTCGTTCCATTGAAATAATCGGACATATATGCAAGAACAGGTTCATTATATATGTGCTGTCCAAATACATACGCTGTAACATCGTCAAGCACTTTGTTATGTTCATCCGACACATTAGTAAGTATGTAATCTGCCATCTTAAGAAGCCTGGCAGGAGCCGCCTTGCAGCATCCATACCTGCTTACAAGTTCAAAGCTCTGTGAATACATTCCTGCCTCTGTAAGTGTCTCTATAAGTCTTTGCGCATCCTTGTCTGAAAGGTCATCTGTATCCACGCTGACATATTCGTGCCAGAAATCATTATCCTTGTAATATGTGTAATAATATTCTATCATCCATGAATTAATCTGATATCTGTAAGCACTGCTTATATTGTCAGACTTCTTGATACATTTGTAATAGTCTAATAATTCAGGAGTATATTCTGACTTCTTATGCATGTCGTTAATACGGCTCATGATAATTCCATCATTATCCATGCCATATTCTGCTGCCGCGTCAAACACTTCTTCATATTGCCCTGCATCGAATACTTTCTCTATCTCGTAATCTATAGTATCTTTCCTGATAACTCCATCGCTGCATTCAAATGTTATCTCACAGTCACCTGCATACATGCATATATATGCAATTTTTTCAGAAGGTTCATACACCGTCTCTTCTGCAAACTCAGGGTGTCTTACATGTACTCTGCTCACCACATCACTAAAGCATCGTACCCTGTGCATATATGGCATCCTGCTTATGAAGCTTCCTGTCTCCTTGCTAATGAGCTGTGTCTTTAGCAGTGCCTTATAAAGCACAGCCAGATTATCACTTATCTTTCCGTCTTTCAGCTGCTCATACACGAATATCTCTATATTTCTGTCATATCCTTCATAGATGTTCTTATAATATGAATCCCTGCCTGTCACAATATTTGCATATAAAAATGCTTTATCTGAATCTGACAGTATATTATCATATGCAAAGTACATAAGAACTATCTTAGGAAGCTGTCTTTCTATGTTTTTTGGCATGCTCGCTATGTAGAACTCATATAAACGGGTTATTCTCAAACCTCTTAACACACCTTTTTCATATATTTCAAAACAGTTGTCACCTGTCATTCCCATTCTTATCATCTGGGTCACAAGCACTGTTAATATTTCGTCTTTATCAAACTGCTCATATAATTTCTTAAGGATAATGAGCGTATTAATACTAATGTTCTTCTCATTAGCTGCAACATCTGCAATCTGCATTGCAAGCTTTTCAGTTATAATGCCATTCTTACAGCCGTAATTAATCACACGCATTTCAAACTGGTTAAGGACTCTTAGTAATACCGGCTGTGAATTAATTATATTAAGTGCTTCTATATACATTACAGGACTTGTACAGCCTGTATTGACAGTATCTTTAATTCTTATGAGTTTAATGCTCTTGTTGCTTTCTGAATCAGGGCCAAGGTAGAACAATATCCACAGTACTCTGTATGTATCATATCCGTTCTCATAAAACTTCTTAACCTGCGAATATACCTGTGCTGTATATTCTTCTTCCTTTACCATCAGTGTTGAGACATACAGGAAATAACAGTATAATTCTACATTATCGCCTATCCTTCCTATTATATCTTTCTTAAGTCCGTCAAATATCTGGACTGCGCTCTCTTCCCGTCCTGACATGGCAAGAAGCTGGACCTGTACAAGGTCATAGAACGGATCCTGTCCTTTTATTCCTCTTATGCGGTCTACTATCTGCATTGATGATGAAAGCCATTTTTCTTTCTTTATCTTTTTCATTCTGAAATCAAGATAAAGCTTTGTAAGCTTATATTCTGCCTGTCTTTCTTCCCATCTTACCTCAAACTCTTCACCAGCAGCTTTAGAAGCAACAGCACTTACCTTTACTTTAAGATGCTGTGTATAGCTGTCAACATGAATATATCCATAATTATTGCCTGCGTGCATCTTTGCCGGATTAATTATGTAATTAATATCCAGTCTGTCGCCTGCAAAATCATCTGTCGATATATCATTTTTCTCTAATTCGATAAATTCTGCATCTGCATATATATGAATCTGTGTCAGCTCCGTGCCGCTCTTTTTAAGCTCAAATCCATATTTTTCAGGCTCTTCTTTCTTCGTAACTGTATTCTCATCATTATCTATTGTAAGAACTACAGCCTCCTCTTTAGCATGCACATTATCAGCATGTTCTGTTTCATAGACATCATTCGTGGCATCATTAGCAGAGCTGTCCTCTGCAGCCGCATCACTCATGGTAGTCATGGTAGTCTGCTCTTCACTGCATGACAGCTTTGGTATATTAATAATTGAACTGCCTCTTGAAAGTCTGTTTATGAAATCTCTCATTGCAAACTATGCCTCCGACTTAATCTTCTCCAAATGTTTCTTAATATCCTTCTCATATCCCATATCGCCTGGCTCATAGAATTTTTCATTCACATAAGCATCCGGAAGATACTGCTGTCTGACATAATGATTAGGATAATCATGTGCATATAAGTATCCTACTCCGTGTCCTAATTTGGCACTGCCCTTATAATGGGCATCCTGCAAATGTACAGGAACCGGTGCAGTCTTTGAATTCTTAACAACATCCATTGCTTTATCAATAGCCTTGATACAGGAATTGCTCTTAGGTGCTGTCGCAATATAAAGTGCAGCCTGACTGAGTATAATTCTCGCCTCAGGCATGCCAATACGCTCAACAGCCTGTGCCGCAGCAACTGCAACCTGCAATGCATTCGGGTCAGCATTACCGACATCCTCACTTGCACATATCATTATTCGCCTTGCAATGAATTTGATATCTTCACCTGCATACAGCATCTTTGCAAGATAATAGCTTACTGCATCAGGGTCTGAGCCTCTCATGCTCTTAATAAATGCTGATATTGTATCGTAGTGGTTGTCACCCTCTTTATCATATCTTACCGAACGCTTCTGGATGCATTCCTGTGCTGTTGCAAGGTCTATATGTATAACTCCATCCTCTGACCTGTCTGTTGTGAGTATTCCAAGTTCAATGGCATTAAGTGCATTTCTCGCATCTCCATTGGATATATCTGCAAGAAATTCAAGTGCATCATCGTCTATTGCTGCATTGTAGCTTCCCATGCCCTTCTTCTCATCATACACAGCACGCTTTATTATTGTCTTGATATCGTCTTTCTCAAGTGGTTTTAATTCGAATATTATTGACCTTGAAATCAAAGCTCCATTTACTTCAAAGTACGGATTCTCTGTCGTTGCACCAATAAGAATTATTGTTCCGTCCTCAACAAATGGCAGAAGATAATCCTGCTGCCCCTTATTAAAGCGGTGAATCTCGTCTACGAAAAGTATTGTCTTTCTTCCATACATTCCAAGATTGTCTTTCGCCTTGGCAACAACCTCTTCCATATCCTTCTTTCCGGCAACTGTGGCATTAACCTGGTTGAACTCTGCACTTGTTGTATTGGCAATTATCCTTGCTAAAGTTGTCTTCCCTGTTCCCGGCGGACCATAGAATATTACTGAGCTAAGCTTATCAGCTTTAATTGCCCTGTAAAGCAGCTTGTCCTTTCCGATTATATGAGACTGTCCTACCATTTCATCGAGTGTTTCCGGTCTTAATCTCATAGCCAGCGGAGATTCCGTATTCTTATTGTTTTCACGCATATATTCAAATAAATCCATAACTTATACCTGTCTTAATACATTTGCAATTATCTTAGTTCTGTTCCAATCCACAGTCTTTCAACGTAGCCTATCTGGCTGCTGTTATTTCCTTTCAGCGTATTAGAATAAAGAATATTATCAGCATCATACGCATAGATCCGGTTCTTGTAAAAATATGTTCCCTCTGTATCTGTAACTGCATCTGATTCCAGAATTGCAACAGCTTTGCTCTTAATGTTATCCATATAGAACTGCCTGCCGCCTGAAACGTATGTCAGAGCCTTACTTTTATTATACACTTTAGATAATGAACCTGCATTAACATCTGACGCAATGTCTGTAATCTTGTTGTTATCTACTACACGGAGCTGTCCTTTCGCATTAACATACACTATCTGACCATCTGATGAATTATATATGTAATTCTTTTCCTTAGTCATAGAATCAACATCGACATACTCACTCACTTTAGTTTCTTTGATAAGTGCTGATGTCATTGATGTACCTGAAATTCTGTATATAAGCGAATTGTCTCTATCAAATACATAATCTGCATCATTGTCTGTCTTCTTGTCTATCTTATACGCAGATGCATCTTTGCATGAGTAATAATATACTCCATCACTCTTAGAATACAGCAATGTATCCACATCTTTTCTTGTGTTAAGGCTGTCTGCATTCGCTGTATACACACCTGTCATGTTCTCTGACACCGGCCATAACTGCATAACTGCATCTGCAACTGAAACCGGCTTTTCTTTTTTCTCATAATCATATGTATACAATGAGCCTGCATTAGTAAGACATACTATCAGGTGCTTTGACTCATACACATATGCCTTATTAAGATTACCCTCTATAAGAGTTGTCTGTGCTTCTGCGTGTTTCTTGACTTCCTTAATACTGCTCATAGCAAGGCTTGTTCCATTAGTAGAACCCTCGTCATTAATAATATTAATATTCGTATATATAACAAGACCGTCATCAGATATATACATTATCTCTTTCTGCAGATTATCTTCTGACACAAGGACACATTCATCCTTGTTCCATATGTACATTGAATATCTGCCAGACGAGTTAGACTCATCATATGTTACTGTAACGAAATACTTTCCGTCATCACTCGCAACACTTAAGATATTCTTTTCTGAATCTATCTGTTCTGGCCACTGTGGTGTATAGAAAGTCTTGCTGTCTGCTGCAAATATTGCATTGCTTTCATCACACACATAATTGCTGTCCAACCCTGCTATATCATATATCTTTCCGTTGTAGCTTACATAAAGAGCGTAATTCTTCTTAGTTGCAAGCTTGTATATTCCAAATGCTGCTGCACCAACAAGCAATACTGCTATCAGCGCTGCCGCTATCATTTTCATTCTTTTGTTAATCTGACGTCGTGCAATTCTTATCTGTGGCTTTTCCTGATTATCATTTCTGCCGCCACCTGCTTTGCCAACGTTCTGCTTTCTGCTATCCGCTTTGCTTCTGTTCTGGCTCTGCTTCTTTATCGCCTGCACGCGTTTTGCTAATGCCTGTCCATAGTCACTCTGTGATTCCTCTTTTTTATCAGAAGAAGCAGACCTCTCTTTCAAAGCCTGCTTCTCCTCATATGCTTTTCTTCTGGCAAGATAATCACTGTTGTTAACTAATATAACAGGTCCATCACATCTCGGACACTGACTGCCCTCATATTCCTGACCACATTTAGTACACAGCATAATTCTTTCCTTTTAATTATCGATTTAAATTCCGTTCTTTTATTAATTAAAATCTGAACTTATCTTCAAAATATGCCTTAAGATCTGCTATCTTTATTCTTTCCTGCTGCATTGTATCTCTGTCTCTTACAGTTACAGCACCATCTTCTTCTGAATCGAAATCATATGTGATACAGAATGGAGTACCAATCTCATCCTGTCTTCTATATCTCTTTCCGATATTACCTCTGTCATCAAACTCACAGTTGTAATACTTAGAAAGTTCTGCAAATATCTTTTCTGCACCTTCATTTAACTTCTTAGAAAGTGGAAGAATACCAATCTTAACTGGTGCTAATGCTGGGTGGAAATGAAGAACTGTTCTTACATCTCCTCCTTCAAGCTCTTCCTCATCATAAGCTGAGCAAAGGAATGCTAATGTTACACGGTCCGCACCAAGTGAAGGCTCGATAACATATGGTATATACTTCTCCTTAGCTTCATCATCAAAGTATGACATATCTTCACCAGATACTGTCTGATGCTGTGTAAGGTCATAATCTGTTCTGTCAGCGATACCCCAGAGCTCGCCCCATCCGAATGGGAAGAGGAATTCGATATCTGTTGTTCCCTTAGAGTAGAAGCAGAGTTCTTCTGGTGAATGATCTCTTGCTCTCATCTCATCTTCTTTCATTCCTAATGCCTTAAGCCAGTCGATACAGTACTGTCTCCAGTATGTGAACCACTCAAGATCTGTTCCAGGCTTGCAGAAGAACTCTAATTCCATCTGCTCGAACTCTCTTGTTCTGAATGTGAAGTTACCTGGTGTAATCTCATTACGGAATGACTTACCAATCTGTCCGATACCAAAAGGTACTTTCTTTCTTGATGTTCTCTGAACATTCTTGAAGTTAACAAAGATACCCTGAGCTGTCTCTGGTCTTAAATATACTGTGTTCTTGGCATCCTCAGTTACACCCTGGAATGTCTTAAACATAAGGTTAAACTGTCTGATATCTGTGAAGTTATGCTTTCCACATGAAGGACAGCAGATATTCTTCTCATCGATGAAATTCTTCATCTGCTCCTGTGTCCATCCATCAACTGAGCCTTCAAGTTCATATGAATTCTCGTCTGCCCAGTCTTCTATAAGTTTATCTGCTCTGAATCTCTCATGACATTCCTTGCAGTCCATTAATGGATCAGAAAATCCACCAAGATGACCTGATGCTACCCAAGTCTGTGGGTTCATAAGAATTGCACAGTCAACACCAACATTGTATGGGCTTTCCTGTACGAACTTCTGCCACCATGCCTTCTTAACATTGTTCTTTAACTCAACACCAAGGTTACCATAATCCCAAGTATTAGCTAATCCACCATAGATTTCAGAACCTGGGTAAACAAATCCTCTTGCCTTAGCTAAAGAAACAATTTTCTCCATTGTCTTTTCCATAATAATATAATCCTCCTAAAGGCAACAGCCTGACTACATCGAACTGCATCGGCTGCTACATAATCTTAATTATTTTATAACATTTAGTGCTGATTAGCAAGAGGTTGATGGGAATCTTGTTTTGGACTTCTTCCGTGCTTCCCGCTGCTTCAACGTCCAATCCGCCGCTTCTGCAAATCCCTTTTGGACTTTCTCCTGCCTTCCCGCCGCTTCAACGTCCAATCCGCCGCTTCTGCAAATCCCTTTTGGACTTCCTCCGTGCTTCCCGCTGCTTCAACGTCCAATCCTCCGCTCTTTCTCACTCCTTTTGGACTTCCTCCGTGCTTCCCGCCGCTTCAACGTCCAATCTGCCGCTTCTGCAAATCCCTTTTGGACTTTCTCCGTGCTTCCCGCCGCTTCAACGTCCAATCCGCCGCTCTTTCTCACTCCTTTTGGACTTCCTCTGTGCTTCCCGCCGCTTCCACGCATGCATTTGTCGTTTATGAATATTTTATAAATTATTGCTTGACTTTAATACTAGAATACTTTATATTCTTATTATAGCCACAACGCATTAGAAGGAGAATATTTCTTGTTTATCAATTACAACATTTCAGAGATTATCAGCCAGCTTTCATCTGCCATACATTATGATGAAAGCATTGTAAAGAATCTGCCTGATGGCAAGCTCAATTGCACACATAATGGACGTTATATTAAGTGGTTTCTAAGCGATGGGAATAATATATCTTACATACACAAGAAAGACAGACAGCTTGCTTCCAAGCTTGCCTTGAAGAAATTTTTGTTATCAAGAATTGAAGATAATAAAAGGCTTCTTTCCACATACAAGCAATGTAACAGCACCAATATCCAATCCGAATTATTATTAAAAGATAACGATTTTAGGAAACTGCTTACAGACTATCCGGAGAATTCCAAGCATATATATTGCAACCGGGATTTATTCAGAGATTTCCACAATGAACAGTTTCAGCCTGTCATTGATTCATGGCTGTCTGAAGAATATAATCACAACGAAGCATACCCCCAGGCGCTTAAGCATCCGTGTCCATCCGGCAATGTCGTCAGGTCAAAGTCCGAAGCTATGATTGATTTATTACTTAACCAGTATGGAATTCCATACAGGTATGAATGTGAACTAAAGCTTGACAACATAAGCTTCTATCCTGACTTTACACTGTTTAACCCTGTATCTGGACAGCTTGTGTACTGGGAACACTTTGGTATGATGGATGACCCGCAATACTCTCTTAATGCATCAAGAAAAATATCCAGATACATAGCCGGGAATATTATTCCCGGAATTAATTTAATAATGACATTTGAGACATCTTCCAATCCACTATCAGGAATTATTGCCGAATCAAAGATAGAGGAGTACCTGCTGATGTGCAACAACCAGCAAGCCTCCTCTTAACACCGTAGCAATTTTATTCAATTACAACCATATTTGCCACCAGGTTTCCCATAATAGCAATTCAACATAACTATGCATTAATCTTCCCAAGGACGAATCCTGTAAGCTGCACCTATCTCATCACATATCTTCTGGCACTCTGCCTCTTCCTCGTGAGATATGGTTGTGTCAACTGTTGTAAGAACAACATTAGGGATATACTTGGTACATTCCTTTGCGAAGCTTATCATCTCATCAAATGATTTCTCACCGAACGTACTTCTTACAAGTGCATTGTATTCATCTTTATGTGGATTGTTAAGACTGATTGATATTGTGTCGATGAGACCTTCCATCTCTGGCACGATGTCTCTGCCATTAACAAGATTTCCAACTCCGTTAGTGTTGATTCTTGTCTTTTTGCCAAATGTTTTCTTGACATACTCAGCAACCTTGATAAGAACATCGAATCTTTCTGTCGGTTCTCCGAATCCACAGAATACAACCTCTTCATACTCATCCATATTGAACCTGGCAAATTCAGCTATAACCTCATCATATGATGGTTCTCTCTCAAGCCAGAGTCTGCCTGACTCTCCGATTCTGTCCATTGTCTGTCT
>ERZ824600.3920-NODE-3920-length-13646-cov-4.767640_pt1 | contig 13646 bp, 11 predicted proteins | sample MGYA00519933_ERZ824600 | MGnify/ENA primary metagenome ERZ824600 (study PRJEB31778, sample SAMEA3449178) | human gut metagenome | biome: human gut; feature: human-associated habitat; material: faeces | place: United Kingdom | collected 2010/2012 ... | reverse complement strand
TCTAGGATTGATAATTTCTATCTTATCTTTATACATATTTACAGAAATGAAAGCATTTTATATTTAAATACTATAATCACGATTTTAAAGCATTCACAATTTCCTCTCCAAATGTTTTCATTGGATATTCAGTAGATTATTTTTTATCATCATCATTTATTAAGAAACTTTTTTTGGATTTTCTTTGCTCACTTAATTTCTTCTAGTTTTGATTAAAAATGGCACTACTATTTATAAAAAAAACAAGAAAACTTTTACGATTTCTTATTATTTGAATTTTCTTTGGCTATTCACTCGATATTTGTAAAAATTTATCTTTTAATTCAGGATATAATTTATAAAACTTATTTATATCAAAACCATTTTTTTGCCATTTAATTACTTTATTAATTAAATCACTATTATCATTTGGTATTCTATTGGGTCTTTCAGGATATAAATAAATTTTTATTAAGCCTTCTTCATTTAATTTAATTAGTTCTTTATATACATTTTCAATGTAGATCGTTTCTATAACTTTTTCTTCTTTATCACTAATCAATTCTGCTGTCCAACTTGTCTGACCGCTTTTAAAATTAGTAGCATCTAGTTTATAAATATAACCGGAACAGTCAAATATTTTTTTGAACATGCCTTTTTTCCTTTCGACTAATTCTACTGGATAATTTATTCCATCACCGGATAAAGAATAATATAAGTCATTACCTAGTGGTGATAAAAAAATTATTGATATTGCTTTTGATGCACAGGCATATACCCATTTCTTCATATGAGTACTTTCATTTGGTTTAATAATTTTCAAATTTTGTATTGAACTTCCGTGATATACATACTTCATCTTTTGTTATCCCTTCTTATTAATATTTTAGATAAACTATAGTTTAATTTATCATATTCTTTTTGATTATTGAGTTCAATTATAAAATTTTTTATTCCTTCCAAAATCCCTTTTTGAATATAACACGAAACATTATTTCGATTACTTTCATTTAAAATGGCATTAGCATTACATCCACCATAACAGTTTTGAAATACTTGCATTCTTCGATGCAATTTTGCCTTCTTGAAATACTACGCTATAATAATTTTATAATAACTAATAATATTAGCAAAAGCAATAATTTTTGTGCCAAAATATTTATGATTTAGTTTTTAATTAATTGATATTGTTTAAATTTTAGATAAAATTAGAATCAATTCTTTTGATTTTTGAAACTTAAACATCGTTTGGAAAGTAATTGTTATCATCACTTTAAAATCTTCGTTTGCAAGACATATATGATTATTTTTATAAAGAAACATATTTTTGATTTTTAGCATTTACACTCTTTTTATTTGTATATTCAAGTTTCTTTGACGCAATTATTGATTAAATTATATTTCTAGATAAAACGCTTTTGTTTTAATTTAATAGTTTAAGTTTTTTATTTTTTTAAATATTTAATTGCATCTATATCTTATGCTTTTACCATTCAGTATCACTGTTATTCAACATTATACTACATAATTATCATTTATTAATCGCTTTAATCTTTTTTTAATCTAAGATGGTTTAGTAATTTCAATAATTAAATCATAGTGTTTATCTTTAGTTTTTTCAATAATATATTTATGTTACTTTATAATGTTGCTTTCGTCTAATTTACTATACCTAAAATTATTGTTATAATTATTTTAGATGTGAGGTTATTATGTTAAAACTTTTAGATAAATATTTTACTTGGTCTGCTATTTATAGTTTCTTTACTAATAAGTTAGTTAGAATTATTGTAATATTAGTGGTTATTACTGTTATTGGTTATTCTTATTATAGATTTTATTATGATCAGCATGCTAACGGGGATATTACTTTAAAATATGAAATTGATACAGAAAACTTAAGTGTTGAAGAAATAAAAGACTATTTAGAAAAAAATAAATTTAGTTTTTCTGGTGGTAATCCATTAGAGTTTACAAACTTTAACTTACTTGATGATGGTGTTGCGTTTAGAAGATATGTAGATAGTAATCAAAATGTAGAATATCAATATTGTAATAATTATTTATTTTCTAGATGTATAAATACTGATGTTGAAATATCTGAGTTATCTAAAACATATAAAGAAGGTAGTGATTCTTATAATAGAGCTGTAAATATTTATAAAGATTATTATAAGAAATTAGAACAACTTAAACTTACTGAAGAACAAGTAAGAAGTGTATTAGATTATTATTATGAACAGATATCTTAGTGCAAATTAAAAGGAGCTATGCTGATTAGAGTTAGTTCCTTTTTATTTTGTTACGAAATAGATATACTTTTGATAATTTCTGTATAATTATTTTCAAGTATTTGTTTATCAAGTTCTTTAGAAATATTCCTCATTGATTTGTTTAATTTGTTTGAATTTGATTGAAGTTCTTTAAAATCGTTTATTATTTCTTCTTTATTTTTTTCTAAATACTTTCTGTTATTATTTCCGTAGAAATATTTTTCAATTCTTTTACTTTCTCCAGTTGAATACGCTATAAAATACATAGTATTAACTAATTCTGCATAACTCGATATGGTAATTATGTTACTGCACATGGAATTGTCAACACTAGTTTTTATATTTAAAAATGTTATATATATGTTTTCAATTATTAACATGATGAATTTTATTTCATTATTAATATATTTACTTGTTTGTTTATTGCTATATAGATAACTGATTGCTTCCTTCATGTTGGTTACATGAGTTATTTTAGATAAATATCCATATAATTCATTAATGTATTCTGCTTCATATATTCCTCCAAACAATTTATCACTTTCTTTAGCAACTATGCTTTTAAAATATCCTGCTTTTGTCATAACATCTATATCTATTTTTTCTTCGCTACAAGATGTTGCCATAATATACATTATTTCCTCATAAACATTTCTCAATAAACATACAGCCATTAAAGTTTTACCTTTATTTAATAATTCGGTAATCTCAATTAATTCATTTGTTATTTCTTTAAATAAGTATTTAGAATTATTATAATTTGTTACATTTTTAAAATCTTGTTTTTTTATAATATCAATATAAATTTCGTTACTTGCATCTAGCAATTTCATAGTCTTATTAAAAGAAAAGTTTTTGTTTTTATTTTCTAAATCTTTTATAAACCCTCTAATTTTACTTGTTTTCATTTTATTAGTCCTATATAGTGATTTTTAATATTTTTATGGGATAATTATTCTATTTCTATTTTAAATTTATCTAATAATCCATACTCTTTAATTATTTCTAAAGCATAGTGCAATGCTCTATTTGCACTCAATGTTGATTCAACATAACAATTTGCTTCTTCTAAAAAATATGGACTCACGAGATATTTTTCTTCTTTACAAATTATAGGGTCATTACCAAAATAATAAGAATATTTAAATGTAGACTTATGAATTTTATTTTGTTTTAAAATTTCCATAAATTTATTTTTATCTTGCTTATATAAAATTTTACAAGTTACAGCAACAAGTTCAAACCATCCATTTATTTTATATGGAATGTTTTTAAAAATTAGCGATTTTATCGTTCTACCTGTAACGTTAAAATTTATATCATTTGCATTATATAATCCAGATGAAAAATTTTCTGTAACTTCCACAGATTCAAAATCTCTGTCTCTTTGTAATGGCGCGGTTATATGTTTTAATGCCAGTTTTGTAATTATTTCACATCTTTTCTTAATTGCAGTATCATCCCATTTGCAATTTTTATCTATTGTATTTGTTAAAACAAATTGTGATCCTTGAATATTTTTCTTTTTATTATCCCATATGTCATTAGAATTTTCAGAATTAAGAGGTCGAGAAAGCAGTGCTAAATTTCCTATATTATTAATAAATGTATTATATATTAGAGATGCATTTGTATCTCCGCCTAAATACTTTTTCCATTCTTCCGATAGTGTTTGTGGCATTAAATGCTCTACAGTTACTTTTCTAATATCAACTTCAATATTTTTTATTTCTTTGTATTCTAATTTATATAACAATGCTTTAGCATAAGTTGTATTTACATATCTACTTAATGCATTTTCAAACTCTTCATTATTTGGAAATCTACCACCCGGTGATGGACTATTAGACAATTCATATAATATCGAATCATAATTTAATTCTATATCATTTTTTGTTATTTTTGATAATATTGTGAATAATGTTTTTCTTATATCCCCACTACCATTTGTTGGAGAAACAATACGATATCTTATCATGAAATCAGATAATAAATCCAATATTTTTCTTAATTCTATTTTATTACTATCGTATAATTTATCAAATAAAATTAATAACAAACTATACATATCATCTGATTTTAGCACATTTAATTCTTTTATAATTATATTTATTTTATCATCTGGACATTTCTCATCAATAAACCAGTTATAATATTGCGAATATTTTAATATTTCATTTAAAATTTCTTCTTTTGAAATATTAGTATTGTCAAAATATAATTTGAAAGTGTTATAAAGTTTCTTTTCTTCTGCCCATATACCTCTTTTGGTAATTAAATAGTGTTTGGCAAATTCTGATATTTTTTCTTTGTCCTGATATAAATTTTCAATTTTAATCCAATAATTATCATATAGCCTTTTTTGCTCATCTGAATTATTTGAAATTAGTAGATAATTTCTTATCAAATCAGCTACACTTAATTCTTTCCCAGTCGAATTTATCTTTTCAAATATCTTTTGAACGGCTTCTAGATCTTTTTCAATTTTTAAATTTAAATCAACTATATCCAGATTTGCAATTGCATTATAAAATTTTATTGCTTCATCATCACTAAAATCTGTAAGTCTGTCCAAAAAATAGTTATAATTTACAAATAATTTATTTTCTTTTTCTTCATTGGTGAGATTTACATTATTTATTATTTTTTCAAATACTCTTAAGTCATTATCTGTTTGCTTTAATTTAACTCTATATTTTTCATCTTTTTCATCTTCATTTATTAAAAATTTCTTTTCTAATCTTTTAGCTTCATCAAATGGCAATTTACTTCTAATTGCACATAATAATAACAAGATTGATGTAATTCTTTGTTGACCATCAATTAAAATATATTCATTAAATCCTGCACGATTATTTTCTCCTACGTAATAAACTATATTTCCAATATAATGACTTCTACCCTTTTTAATAGAATCTGATATATCATCAAATAATTCACAACATTGTTCTTCGTCCCACGAATAATTTCTTTGAAAAGGTGGAATTATGAATACTGTATCACTATTACCTATAAATCTTCCTATTTTTTCATCTACCGCTTTCATTTTTCTCCTACTATTAAAGGTGTTCCAATACACCATTGTCTAAATCGTTAATATTATATAAAGTATCAAGAACATTAAATGTTTCATTTAACGGCAATTTTGCATGTTTCCAGCCTGTTCCATCAGTAATCCAAATAAATGTCAATCCATTTATCTCTTTAATTTTATTTGCTATCAACTCATAACTTCTTGCCGTTTCGTTTAATTTTGATCCTTGTGTTGAATAAAAATTTGTTTCAATAACATAAATTTGGTCATTCGTTTTAATAACGTAGTCCCATCTTTTTGTAGCCTTTATTTCTCCCTTTAGAATCGATAAATCTATTTTCCATTTATATTCAATTTCTGATGTGTACATTTCTTTAAAATAGTTTACGTTCTTTTGAAAACCAGCTTTTTGAATATATTTTTCTACTAAGTTTTCCATTAAATGACCACCACGATTTTTTCTTCCGTTCGAATCTAAACCTACTTCAACACCTAATAGGTAATCGTATAAATTATTTATAATATGATTTTGTAATAAATCAAATAAACCAGTTTCCTTCATGAATTTTACATAATCATTTACTGAATATACCAATTTGTTAAATTTAAATAAATATTCATTAGCTAAGTCTTTTACAAATATTTCATTAGATCTTACAGCTAATAACATTGGAATAACTTCTAAAGTAGCAGGATATTTTATTATAATATTTCTAAATTCATTTTCAATATTTTTACTACCAATAAGTGAGTTTAAAATATTTAATTCAATTTTGTATTTTTCTGCTAATTTATATATTTTTGCAAAATCAACATAATAACCATAATTTGAAATACTAGATTTAAAATTATTTATCCACTGATTGAAATCTCTATTCATCTTAATCATTTTCCTTTCTTTTTATAGTAATATCTAAATATTCTTTTTCTAAATCTATACCAATATATTTTCTATTTAATTTATTTGCTACTATTCCGGTGGTACCACTTCCATTAAAAGGGTCTAATATTAGATCTCCTTCATCTGTAGAAGCTAATATTATTTTTTCTAATATTGCGATAGGTTTTTGCGTTGGATGCTTTCCACATTTTTTCTCACTTGGTTTGGTTAATGATGTTTTCCAAACGTCTTTTGCTTGCTTATTCCCGTTAAGTTCTTTCATTAAATCATAATTAAATTTATGTTTTGCATTTTTGATATCTTTTTTTGCCCATAGTATTGTTTCAGTTGAATGAACAAAATATCTACAACTTATATTTGGTGGTGGATTCAATTTTTCCCATGTTATATTATTAATTATTTTGAATCCTTCTTGTTCTAATGCCATTCCTATTGAATAAATATTATGCATTGTACCGCTTATCCAAATTGTACCATTGTCTTTTAGTATCTTGTAACATTGTTTTATCCATTTTCTATTAAATTTATGCTTTTCGGATATGTTTATTTTTTTATCCCAATCTCCCTTTTTTACAGAGACCATTTTACCACCACTGCAAGATATTCCATCTCCAGATAAGAAATATGGCGGATCTGCGAATATCATATCTATACTTTTAGACTCTAGTTTATTTAGTTCTTTCAAGGAATCGCCTAAAATCAATTGAAATTTATCTGTTTCGTAATAATATTTTTTTCTCATTGGCTAAATCCTCCAATACTTTTTTCTAGAATCCCTTTTTATTTGTATAATTGGTTATAATAACTTCTTCAACAATTCCTCTGTCTTTGGCTTTGGCACCTATATTTCTTTGGGCTTCTATATAATTAAAATTATAATCTTTATATAATTCTTTTACTAAAGAAGTATTATAATTTGATAACATTACATAACATCCTCTTTTATCTAAATCTTTAAATACATTAGATAGTCTTTTTTGTTCTTCTTTTCCAAAACCATTTTCGGTATAACTGTTAAATGTAGAAGTATCGGAATCATAAGGTGGATCAAAATATATAAAATCACCTTTTTTTGCATCTTTTACAGCTGTTTCAAAATCAATAGATAAGATTTTTATATCATTTAAATTTAAAAATGAATAAACTATTCCTAAATTGATTCCATCATATGTATTTATCTTTAATTTCTTACCAAATGGTACATTAAATTCGTTTTTACTGTTTACTCTATATAAACCATTAAAGCAAGCTTTATTCAAATAAATTGTTCTAGCAGCTCTTTTGTAATCTGCTAATTTATTAAATTTCTTTTTATCTTTATCTAAACTTCTTATCTCATAGTAATATTCTTCTGAATGATTCGTTTCATGTTTATTTAATTCTTTACACATTAAATTAAATTTTCTTTCATCCTTGATGCAATTATATACATTCATTAATTCTATATTGTAATCGTTAATAACGGCTTTAGTTGGAGCTAATTCAAATAACATTGCTCCGCCACCTACAAAAGGTTCGTAATAAGTATCATAATTATCAGGAGATAATTTAATTAATTTATCTATTATGGACCTTTTTCCACCAGCCCACTTAACGAATGGTTTTCCTTTTAACATTTTTACCTCCTAACTATATTTAATTATAGCATATTTTTTACTATTTTATTATGGTATGTATTTTTTATAATGTAATTAAAAAATATATTCTTTAATAATATATCATTATTTTAGGTTATTTAAATATGAAAAAGATATATAATTTTCTTGGCATCCTTGCACAAAATTCAGTAAAATAATCGAATATCTTATTTTTTCAATATTTTTTTAGTTCTTTTCTTTAATAATGCAATAGACAAACCAAAATAAGAAGAAAGTTACAAATCTTTTTATCCACCGCAAAATAGATTCAAATTCTTCAAATATACCAAATATCACCAACTATTTATATTTATTAATATCTACGCCATGTTTATCACATTGTATCTTTATTAATTCATAAATGTTTTTAACAAAAAATGTTGCAAATAGATTTTCATATACTTGTTCTAAAATTGTAATAAACTGAACTGATTTTAATTTTTCAATTCTTCCCAATAAAATCGGCACATAATAATCTAGACTTACTTTATTTTCTAAAACAGACTCAATAACAGATTTAAAAATATTTTTATTATGTTCATCAAAATTTTCATATAATTTTTTCGACATTTCTGATAAAGCGTCTCCGTACAATGTATATATATAATTTTGCTTCGACAATTCGATTAAATATGATGTATATTCGTCATAATCTTTTGAAAAACTTTTTACAATTTGAATAGAATTTGTATGTTTAATTTCGTATGTATTTGATATTTTCCTAATCATCAAATCATCACAAATAAATGGAATGTTTTTATTTTTTGATAAAGTTATTAAATCAAACTGAACCTTGTCTAAAAATCCTAAAGTCTTATCATTTAGCAAATTATCCTTTTCTGATTCTATATCAACTACATTAAATTCACCAATTAAATCGTTAAGTTTTTTCCAAAATTTTATTTGTTCAACAACTAAAGTTTCACTTAAGGAAAGTTTGTCTCCATCAATTATATATAACATTCTTTCTACACTATCTTCTTTTCTAATTAATGAATTATAAAAATATTGGAATTTATTTTTAAATGATGATGTAATATATATTTTTGAATAAAAGTTTTCTGGAATTAAATCAAAAATATCAAAAATATATAAAATTATCATAGAACTTATATCTATAACAAAACCATCACTCAAATCCACATTTATATTTTCACCAGCAAATAATAATCTTTCTTTGTCAGATAGCAATGTATTAATTAATTTAGCATACTCTTCAAAATTATTTTCTTTACTTAATAGTCCAGATAGTGGTATATCGTTATTACTTTGATATATATCAAGTTGATGATTACATCCTCTATTTATATCCATCATTTCTTTTTTTATTTGTTCAATAAATTCTTCTGTATTATTACTAGAAGTTGTAAAACATTTAATATATTTACTTTTTGCAATATGTTTAAAGGAAACACCAGCAAAATATGTATATTTATCCAAAATATCTGCTATTATAAATTCATTTTTATTTAAGGTTATTATTTCTCCCCTTTTCTTATGAAGTAATTTCAATCCGATATCACTATATGATCTAGTTATTATTGCTTTTTTAAAATTATCATTTTCTTTAAAATAACAATCATCCTCTAATAAAATTATTTTGTTATATCTTTTTGATTTTAAAATTATTACACAATTCTTTGAAATACAATCTATATTATTTTCTTCTTTATTATCACAAAGCGTAAGAGTATACCAAAATTGTTTAAAAGCATCCTGATATCTAGAATTATTTTTAGACAAATATATTGCATTATATGAGCAACTTTTCGCATTTTCATATTTTCCAATATGGTTATAAGCCTCTACTGCTGTCATTAGTGAATCAATTGTATTTAAGTCAATCATAAAAGAAATTATAGATTCATCGATGTCCGTCTTATTCTTTATGGACAAATGTATGTACCTATATGCTGATATTTTATTATTACTATTTTTAAAAGACTCTTTATATAATTTTATGGACTCCAATTCCTTTCCTTTAGTTTCAGAAATCCTTGCTTTTAAAAAATCAATATCAAAGGTTTGATTGATTAAATCGAAATTTATATTTTCAACAAAATCTATTTCCTTTTTACTTAACTCTTTCTTTCTAGATAAAAGTTCTAATAATTTGTTTTGTAATATAAGAGAAGTGATATTGATTGATTCTAGAAATGAAATAGCATCTTCTTCTAGGTTAATTTCCAATGCTTGATTACACATTGTATATATAGATACTACATCTTTTTCATTCAAAATTTTTAAGCCCTTTTTAAATTGTTCTTTGTATTTCTTATTTTTATTATTCATATCATATAATAATTTTGCAGTGCAAAAATAAAACAATGGCATCTTTTTAAATTTACTATTATTTAATTTTAATATTTCGTATTCTAAATATTTTTTCTTTTCATTTTTTGAAATAATCAACATTGCAGCTAAGAATCCATAGCTATCAAACTTCTCAGCTTTGACTCCAGATAGCATGGCAATAACTTTTTCATAGTTTCCTGTTAAATAATATATTCTTACTAATGTTTCAAAAGCGTTTTCATACTTCTTATTAAAATACAAGTCTTCCAATATTTCTTTAGCATCATTGTATTCTTCGTTTTCAATCAAAATCATTGAATAAAAGTGAATAGTTAAATAATTATTCTTTGCAAATAATGGCATTTTATTGTAAAAATCCATTCCCAACGCTAAATCAGCCCTCGATAAAATAACTAACAAATTATGATAATATAATTTTGCATTTTCATCAGCTTGATTTTTATAATAAAAATCAAAAGCTTTTAAAGAATTATATAATTCTTTTAATCTATCCTTATTTTTTGGAGAAATGTAAATAGAAGACTCATCGTTATTAATTATTGAAATAGCTTCTTCATAAAATGAATTGATTTTCATTTTTATTTCTTCAACAGTATTATCTTTAAATTGTGGCCTTTGATTTTGATGTATTATATTTGCTATTTGTTCAAGATCAGTGGAAGATAACTTATTAATTGATTGATAATCATCTTTAACATCCAGCAGCGAAATTGCTATATCTTGACATTCATTTTGTAATATGGATGATAAATATGATATATCATATATTTCAAATTTAATATTTTTACACATTCCTTTTATTTCTTCAGTAATTATTTCATCAGGATTTTCATGATTATGCATAAAAATTATTTTAGATATTTTTTCGTTCAAAAAAGGGGATGATGAAATTTTATTTAAACATTTTTTTATATCACTTTTAATCTTTGATTCAAGGTTATCTTTTTGAGTTGTTATTTCAACATAGACATATTTTTTTTCTGAGTCTATAAAAACAGAATCTGGTGTCCCGAGCTTAGTTTTATTTGAACCCTTAACTGAACCTGTATATTTATACGGTATATATCCATTGTGACAAAGAATCTCATTACAAACCTTTTGAAATATCCCCGGCTCGCATTGAAGTAATCTCATCTCAATATCTGATGTTTTTAACATTGTATATCACCTTCTAAAAAAATCATTTTGTTAGAATGAATTTAACTAATTATACCATATTTTTCGACATTCTTTTCGATTTTCAAATCAATTTGTGTTTAAAATATAATTTTAAGGGCATTATTTCCCTCAAAACTGTATTTTTGTAATAATATTGTAATTTATTTTCATTCAATTAAAGTCATCTTAATACCATTATAAATTTAATCAATGTAAAAACTAAATCTCTACTACAATGTTAATGTAACAGGTCATATGTAGAATTTTCAATTAACTCTTTATATTTTAATATTATAGATAACTAAATATTTTATAAAAATTGTTATGTAAACATCATTAAAAATACATAATGTCAATCTCTTATTTTTTGACACAAAAATGAGGACATAATGAATCATGTCCTCTTCAGGGGGTTTTGGTTGATACACTCTAACAAGAATCGTTAGAGGATCAGTAAGGTTTATTACCTTACCTATTTAATAATATAAAATTATGAATAGTTTGTCAATTTATATTATTTAATTTTTTGTAATTTTTTTAAGTTCTTCATAGTATAGTGCTTCTGATACTGAAACATATGGTGCAACATATACTAGGGCAATACCAAATGTTAATGCACAAAGTAAATACCAACCAAAGAAACTTAACATAAATACGAAATAATCCCATTTATAACCATACATCATCTCTTTAGATTTTTTGATGCAAGCACCTGGTTCTTCTTCACCATCAATCATGATAAACATTGCTTGACTATATGATATAGCAGCTATAATACCTGGTATAACAAATAATAAAGACCAAAGACCAATAAAAATAGACATTAATAATCCTAATAAGAATATAGGAACAAATTTAGAATAATATTTAAATATTTCATCGTATTCTACTTGTTCTTTTCTTACATATTTAAGAATAAATACATCTAAACCATATGATAAAGGCATTACTGCAAGTGAAAGCAAAGTTGAACACATTGTTCCTGCGAATGTATCTTGTAATACTTTTTCTGATATTACATTTACAAAACCTAAAACAATCATAACAATTAACATTGGTTTTAAAATGGTCCATAGATTTCCTTCAATCATTTTTTTGGCATCATTTTTAATTTTTGCTCTATTCATTTATCTCAACTCCTTCTACTATAAATATATCATTAATTTAGATTTTTTACACCCCTTATTATGTTTTTTTGAATAGGAAATTTATCTATTTCGTTAATATGTTTGTTTAAAAAATTTAAAGAGTCTTCACTACATTTTTTTAATATTTTAAAATCCTTATTTAGATTAGCTATTTTAAAGACCATATCTCCACTTTGTTTTACACCAAATAAATCACCGGCTCCTCTTAATTCGAAGTCTTTTTCAGAAATGTAGAAGCCATCTTCACTTTCTTCTAATATTTTTAATCTTGGCGTGTCATAGTCGCTTATTAAAATACATTTTGATTCTATATCATTTCTACCTATACGTCCTCTTAACTGATGAAGGGTTGCTAAGCCGAATCTTTCGGCATTAAATATAACAATCATCGTAGCGTTACTAACATCTACTCCTATTTCAATGATGGTTGTTGATATTAAGATCTTGGTTTTATTTGATTTAAAATCATTCATTATATTTTCTTTTTCTTCATTTTTTAATTTACCATGAAGAACACCTATAGGTACTTTACCATTAAGGGCTACATTTATTTTTTCATATAAATAATTAACACTTGCTAGTTTAGTATTTTCTTCTTCATTTTCGATTAGGGGACTAACGACATAGATTTGATGTCCTTTTTTAATTTCATCTAACATTTCATATAGAACTTCTTTAATTTCTGATGTTTTATATAATTTGGTAATTTTAGGTTTTCTATTTAATGGTTTTGTTTTAATTTCAGTTATATCCATATCTTTAAAAATAGTTAAGGCTAGAGTTCTAGGGATTGGAGTTGCACTCATATAAAGTACATCAACATTTTCTCCTTTGTTTTGAAGGTTTTTTCTTTGATTTACACCGAAGCGATGTTGTTCGTCGGTTACAACTAGTCCGATATTTTTAAATACGACATCATCATTTAGGACTGAATGAGTTGATAATAAAATATCTATTTGACCGTTTTTTAGATTTTCAATTATTTTATCACGGTCTTTTTTAGTTGTTGATCCAGTTAGTATTTCAATATTTAAGTCTGTTAAGATTTTTTTGATATTTTCATAGTGTTGTTTTATTAATATTTCAGTTGGTGCCATTAGGACGCCTTGATAACCAGATAAATAATTCATGAAAAGAGCTAGAAAAGATATAATTGTTTTACCACTTCCAACATCACCTTGAAGCATTCTATTCATTCTT